>FWWL01000341.1_pt1 | contig 133668 bp, 116 predicted proteins | sample 2228331 | NCBI WGS metagenome assembly FWWL01 (sample SAMEA103939775, study PRJEB20133) | metagenome | reverse complement strand
CATTCTACTGGTGAGGCTTGGAAACAAGCTTACTCGGAGTGGATCAAGAATAGAGCAACGAGGGATCCTCGGCAGAGTTGGAAATCAGCCAGTGGCAAAGCCTTTGAAAGCATCGTGCATGCGGAACTCATGCAGCAGATTGCACAAATGGGTTTGCAAGATCAGCTTCGGGTTCGAGGTTGGAGCGAAATCCCAGAGCCGATTCGGACTGGAGTGCTGGCAGAGCAGGTGTGGAAGCCTGGCACAGTTGAATCGGTGTCTATTCCCTCTCAGGTGGACATCGCGGTTACCTGCGAGTCAGCACAGAACCAAATCACCCGAGTTGTGGCGGTCTATAGCTGCAAGACCTCTGCTGCGGAGCGCTTTCAACAGGATTTCTTCTGGATACAACGCTTCCGTGAGCGGCGCATTCGATTCTGCTTTGCAACGCTAGACGAGTCTTTCATTAAACACGCCACAAACAGTCCCCCCTCCTCTCCGCCGAAGAGCGTCACGTTTGCGAGCGCTCTGTATGATAGAGTTTACTTGTTCACTGACCAGCAAATCTTTCAGGAACCGCAGGTTTTTCGCCCTGTGAGCGAGATGGGTGCGGACGTTGAAAGATGGTATCGAGAGCCATGAACCATTCTGCCGCGTCGAGATCCGTTTTTGAGAGGTTCCAGGATCTGAAACCAGATCCATCTTGGGCGTTCTGGCATCTGAAGCCGAGCGACACCAACTATGCCACTCACGGATACCATCGCTACCCCGCCAAATTTATTCCACAGCTGGCGGAACGGCTCATCCTGAACTACTCCGAAAAGGGAGAATGGGTGATAGACCCCTTTATGGGTTCGGGCACCACACTGGTCGAGGCAAAAAAGCTTCAGCGCCCCACTTTGGGGACAGACATCAACCCTGTTGCACACCTCGTGACCCAAGCCAAAATTACGCCACTTCCGCCTGAAGAACTGCGTAGGCGAACAGCACATCTCTGGGAGCGCATCTTCTCTACCACCTCTTCCAGAGACGGGGTCGAAAGTGACCCGACTCAGATTCACGAGCGACTGCAACACTGGTTTGCTCCCGAGACTTTGACAAAACTCTGGGCGATACACCAGGCTATCGAGGCTGAAGCAGAAGAGAGCTACCGCACCTTCTTCCGATGCGCCTTTTCTCACATCCTCAAGCCCTGCTCCTATTGGTCAAATCGCAGCGTAAAGCCCTTGCGACAATTGAACAAATCTGTGGTTGACCCACTGAACGCGCTCCAGAGCCATCTGCAACGCATGACGCGAGGAAACCGCGCATACCACTTCTTTCTAGAGCAGAGTGGAGCGCTGCAGACTCCCGCCCTTGCTTACTGCGCAGATGCGCGCGAACTACCAGTGCCATCAAACCACGCCGCGTTGATCGTCACTTCGCCACCGTATGTCACCTCTTATGAATACGCCGACCTGCACCAATTAACTGCCCTATGGTATCGCTATGCGAGTGATCTCAAAGCGTTCCGCTCGCATTTCATCGGCACTGCGTCAGTAAACGGTAAAGCCATCCGTACTGGTAGCCGGCTTGCCGACGAGACAGTCGAGATGCTCGCCCTCTGCAATCAGAAGAAGGCACAGGAAGTGGCTGTCTACTTCACCGAGATGCGCCAGTGCTTCAAGGAAATGCATCGCGTGCTCAGACCAGGCGGGCGAGCATGCATTGTGATTGGAAACACCAGTCTAGAAAAGGTCCCGATTCTCAACGCCCAGGTGTTCGCTGAGCAAATGGCGGACCTGGAGATGGAGCTAGAGCAGGTCATCTTGCGAGAAATACCGTCCAAGATGCTGCCAACCACACGCGACAGCAAAACCGGCAAATTCGCTAAAGTCGCCCACGCGGACGCTCACGCTTACCCTCAGGAATACATACTCGTGTTTCGCAAGCGATCCGTCATGCAAAAGAGCCAGGCAGGCTGTGATGATGAGTGAAGCATGACTGCAAATTCAGCAGGTCTTGTCTTGCAACCTGAAACTCTCACGTGTGCCCCTCATGACCTGGACTGTGCTGAACTGCGATTGTGGCGAGGGCGCGGCTGACGACGCAGCCATCTTGCGCTGGATGAGCGCCGCCAACATCGCCTGCGGCGGACACGCCGGCGATGCAGATACCATGCGCGCCACGCTGCGCCTGTGCCGTGCGCTCCGCATCAGCGCTGGCGCGCACCCCTCCTTCCCTGATCGCGCCAGCTTCGGTCGTCGCGCCCTGCCGCTCAGCCCCGCAGACGTGCGCCACCTCGTCGCCGAGCAAATCCACACCCTTCAGCGGATCGCGCGCGCAGAGGGGGTCACGCTCTCGCACGTCAAACCGCACGGCGCCCTCTACAACCACGCCGCTGCCCACCCTGCCTATGCCGAAGCCATCGCCGACGCCATCGCCGATGTGGACGGCTCGCTGGCGTTGATCGGTCCAGCTGGCTCTGCGCTGATCGCCGCCGCGCAATCGCGCGCCCTGCCCCACCTCGCGGAGGGCTTCGTCGACCGTGCCTATCGCGCCGATGGCTCACTTGTGCCGCGCGATCAGCCCGATGCCCTGATCGAAGATATTGCGTGCGCAGCAGCACAGGCGCTCCGCCTGGTGCGCGAGGGCACAGTGCAGGCGATTGACGGGTCACCCGTGCCGCTGCGCGCGCACACCCTCTGCCTGCACAGCGACACCCCTCACGCCGCCCGCCGCGCCGAAGCGCTGCGACGCGCCCTCGACGAGCACCGCATCGCGGTGTTGCGCGTGGAGGACGCGCTTCAGCGCATCTCCGCCAGCCGATCACCAAAGGTGTGAGAAAATATCTCGCTGCGTCTCTCTGAGCGAAGCGCAAGTAAGGAGGTTGTTTGAACAATGCCACTGTACGTGTATGTGTGCCAGGCGTGCAACGCGACGTTCGAGCTGTTGCGGCCTGCATCTCAAGCCGACGCGCCAGTCATGTGCGAATGCGGCAAAGCAAGCCCCTGCGAGCGTGTCGTCGCGCCGTTCAGTGTCAGCTCTGGTCAACCGGAGCGTGAACCACCCGCCTCGCGCAAGCCAGCCAGCGCTTCTCACACACACGCCTGCGCCTGCGGCGGGCATCGCTGCGGGTGTCACTGAATGGGCACGGCTCCCCCAGCGCCTCCTGCGCGCCCAATACCCATCACCATCCTCACGGGTTTCTTGGGCGCAGGGAAGACCACACTGCTCAACCGCATCCTGCGCAGCGACCACGGCCTGCGCCTCGCGGTGATGGTGAACGACTTCGGCGCCGTCAACATTGACGCCGAAATGGTCGTGGGCGTGGAAGGTGAAACTGTTAGCCTCGCCAACGGCTGCATTTGCTGCACCATCCGCGACGACCTGGCTATCACGGCGCTCGACCTGGCGCAACGCCAGCCGCCGCCAGAACACATCTTGATCGAAACCAGCGGCGTCTCCGACCCGTTCGCGGTGGCACAGACGTTCCTGCTGCCGCAGCTTCAGCCCCTGTTTCGGCTGGACAGCATCATCACCATCGTGGACGCCGAGCAGGCGCTAAGTCTCTCTGGAGCACAAGAGGCGCTGGCAATAGACCAGATCGCTGCTGCGGACATCGTCGTGCTGAACAAGACGGACCTGGCTGGCGCAGAACAGCTCGCCAACACCCGCGCCTGGATCGCCGACATCGCCCCCCGCGCCCGCGTGCTGGAGACGCGCTTCGCGCAGGTGCCAGTCGAGCTGCTGTTTGGCGCAGGCAATTTTGCCCCAGAGCGGCTGGCGGCGCGCGCTGCTCGCCCCGTCCATGTGCATGAAGCAGGCGACTCCGATCATCACGAGCACGATCACGCCCCGCACGACCGCGTGTTTGAAACCTGGCATTACATCACCGACGAGCCGCTGGACTACGAGGCGCTCGCCGACGCAGTGGACGCCCTGCCAGTCACCATTTTCCGCGCGAAGGGCATCGTGCAGTTGCGCCAGAGTCCCGACCGCAAAGCGCTGCTGCACGTGGTCGGACGCCGCGCCCAGATCACGCTGCACGAGCACTGGGGCGAGCGCCCACCGCGCACGCAGATCGTAGTCATCGGCTCGCCAGGCGGCGTCCAGGCTGATGCGCTCTTTCGCCTCTTCGATCAGTGCCGTGCCAGCGTGGTGCGCGCGCGCACACAAGACCCGCTGTTGCGCGCGCTGGAGTGGGTGCGCCGCAACTGGCCGCAGCACTTTGGTGATAGCTGAGCAAGCGCAGGCGCGCCGCGCACGACAGCTATGCTTTGCGCCTGGTCATGGACAACATCCGACCCTGCGTGTGGCTGCACGGCGACTCACTCAGCGAGCGCGACCCAGCCCTGATCGCAAACCCAGGCGCGCCAGCCGTGTTCGTCTTCGACGAGCCACTGCTGCGACAGCTCAACCTCACCTTCAAGCGGCTGATGTTCATCTACGAGTGCGTTGCGGAGGCGTTTGCCAGTCGCCAGGCGCCCACTGCGATCTTCCGCGGCGCCGTCCCGGAGTGCGTGCTGCACTTCGCGCGACAGCACGGGTGCAACGAGATTCACACAACAGCATCCGATTCGCCTGGCTTTCAAAATCACGCGCGGGTGTTGCAGCGCTCCATGCCCGTCATACTGCACGCGCCGCCCATCTTCGTGCCAGCCGTGCCGTATCAACCGCGCTTCTCCCGCTTTTGGCGGCTGGTAGAAGCCGACGCCTTCCAGCTCACCGAAGCGCTAGAAGCAGCGCGGAAGCAGCGCCAACCTCAGGCGCGCCCCACAGACACGTGACGCTCGATCCACTCGGCGCAGCGCAGCGCAGTTTCATCCTGCCCAAACGGTGCGATCACCTGCACGCCCAGCGGTAGCCCCTGCCACCAGTCAAACGGCAGGCTCACCGCAGGCAAGCCCGCAAAGGCGGCGGGCAGCGAAAGCGGCAAGAGCGCGGCGCGATGCTCGCACATGCCAGACTCTAGCGCTATCTCTTTCGCCCCGCGCAGCGGCGCAACACCAGGCACAGCCGGCATCAACAACGCATCGTCCTCGCCGATTGCCGTGTGCAGCGCCTCTCGCGCTTGTGCCTGCGCGCGCCGCGCGTCCAGATACTCCACCGCCCGAAACTCGTAGCCGCGCAACAGCGCCGCCCGCACCGGTTCGGAGAACGCCTCGGCTTGCGACTCCAGCACCTGTTGATGCACCATCACAGATTCAGCACGCAACGGCGCGAACTGCTCCACAATGTTGGCAATTGGCAAGCTCACCGCGCGCACCATGGCGCCGTCCGCCCGGAGCCTCTCCAGCAGGCGGGCGAAGGCGTGTCGCATCTCCTCGCTCAGGCGACCGTCAAGATAATCCATCGGCACAGCAAAGCGCGGCGGGGAAAACGGCGCATCTAACGTGCGGAGCGTGTGCGTGCCTGCCAACACGTCGAACACCAGCGCGGCATCTGCCACCGTGCGCGCGAGCGGTCCAGCGTGATCGCAACTGGGCACCAAGGGGAGCGCGCCTTCTAACGACACACGCCCATACGACGGCTTGAACCCCACCACGCCACAAAACGCGGCTGGCACGCGAATTGAACCAGCCGTGTCGCTGCCGAGCGACGCATAGCCGATCCCCACTGCCACTGCCACTGCCGAGCCAGAGGATGAGCCGCCCGACTGCCGCGCGGGGTCATGCGGATTCCGCACGTCGCCCGTCCACGGGTTTTCGCCAGTTAAGCCGAGCGCGATCTCCTGCATGTTGGTCTTTGCCAGGATGATCGCGCCCGCCTCGCGCAGCCGCGCCACAGCAGGCGCCTCGTCGGGCGCAATCGGCGGCAGTGGGGCGCGCGTGCCCGCGCGGGTGGGCATGCCGCGCACGTTGAACAAGTCCTTGACTGTCACGGGCACGCCGTGCAGCGGTCCGCGCCAGTTGACGCGCTGTGCTGCCTCGTCAAGCGCGCGCGCTTCCGCGAGCGCGCGGTCCACATCCAGAAAGGCAATCGCATTGAGAGAGCGATGCGTCTCCGCTTGTTCGAGCGCCTCTCGCACGAGCCTGGTCGCGCTGGTCTCGCTGCGGCGCAGCGCGCGGCTGGCTTCGAGCAGCGTGGGCAGCCTCATGCTTCCAGGACGAATGCAGGCGCGACCTTTGCCTTCACCAGCGCCTGGCGCACGCGCTCTGGCGTGGCGGGCAGATCAGTGACCCACACGCCAGTCGCGTCGTGAATGGCGGCGATCACGGCTGGGGCGACGGCGAGGAAGGGCATTTCTGCCATGCCGCGCATGCCCCAAACGCCTTGCGGGTCGGGGTGTTCGAGGATCACGCACTCCATGCGTTCTGGCACGTCCAGCACAGACGGGATGAGGTATGTGCTGAAATGCGAGGACAGCACATATCCATCACGGGTGACGAAGTGCTCAAGCTGGGTCCACCCTAGCGCCTGCACCACGCCGCCCTCAATTTGCCCCTCCACTTGCTGCGGGTTCACCGCTTTGCCCACGTCGTTCGCTGAGACAAAGCGCAACACGCGCACCTGTCCTGTCTCGATGTCCACTTCCACGTCAGCCAACTGTGCCACGTAGCCAAAGGTGATGTGGGGGTCACACTGACCGTCTGCATCCATCGGCGTGGTGGGTCGCGGATGATAGACGTAGTGGGCGATGGCGGGTCGCTCTTCGTCCTGCCACCTGCGCAGCGCCTCCTCCACAGCGCCGCGAATGGCATGAGCTGACATGAACGTGAGCCGCGAAGCGGATGCGCTGCCGCTGCTGCCGCTGGTGGCGGTGTCGCTCAGCACCAGCTCGATGCGCTCTGGCGGCAGGTTCAACAGCGCAGCGGCGATTTGCAAGAAAGCGGTGTGTGCGCCCTGACCACAGTCGGCGCCGGCGTGCCGCACCACCGCGTGGGTGATCTCCGTCTCGCCGTGCAATTCGACTGTTGCCTCGCATCGCTCTGGGAAGCCGAACGAGTAACCCACATTTTTGTGCCCACACGCGAAGCCGCGCCCACGGCGAATGTGAGGCGCGGGCTGGCGCTCCACGGGCGCTCCAGCGCGCGCGGCTGCTGCCTGGATGACCTCTCGAACGGTGCAGCCAGGCGTGACCGGCGAGCCGTTGATTGTGATGCTGCCATCGCGCAGGGCGTTCTTCAAGCGCAGCTCCACAGGGTCTATGCCGAGCGCAGCCGCCAGCTTGTTCATTTGCGTTTCAGCGACGAAGAGCGCCTGCGGCGCACCGAAGCCTCGAAAGGCGCCGCTGGGCACGTTGTTGGTGGCGACAGTGTAGGTGTCAATTGCCACATTGGGCAGCTCATACGGACCGACGCACGAGACAGTAGCGTTGCCCAGCACCTTCGTGGACGTGTAGGCGTACGCGCCCGCATCGGTAATCAGCTTCACCTGGGCAGCCAGCAGCTTGCCATCGCGCGTGGCGCCGAGCCTGGCATGACACCACATCGGATGGCGCTTGTGGTGACCGATGATGCTTTCCTCGCGCGTCCAGATGATCTTCACGGGTCGGCGCAACTTCCACGCAGCCAACGCCAGCACGATCTGGATGCTCATGTCTTCGCGCCCGCCGAAGGCGCCGCCGATGGCGGGATAAATCACGCGCACCTGCTCTGGAGGCAACTTCAGCGCGTGGGCGATCTGGTGCTGGTCCTCATGCGCCCACTGTCCTGCCACCAACACTGTGACGCGCCCCGCTTCGTCAATGTATGCCAGCCCAGCCTCTGGTTGCAGGTAAGCGTGCTCCTGCGCGCCAGTGGTGTAAGTGTCTTCCACGATCACATCGCAACGGGCAAAAGCGTCCTCGATAGCTTCGCCGCGCCGCACACGATGGTGCTGCAAAATGTTGCCAGGGTAATGGGGGTGAAGCTGAGGCGCATCGGGCTGCATGGCGCGATGCACGTCGGTGATCGTGGGCAGGTCTTCGTATTCGACGCGGATCAGATCGCGGGCTTGCGCCGCGATAGCCTCCGTCTCGGCGACGACGATGGCGAGCTTCTCACCCACGTGGCGCACCACGCCATCGAAGGGCTTGCTGGCGCGCGAATAAGGGCTGACCATGACCGGTGCGTCGAACAACACCAAGCCGAACTCGTTGTTCGGCACATCCTCGCCAGTGAAGATGGCGATCACGCCTGGCACGCGCAGCGCATCGCTCAGGTCTATGCGCAACACGCGAGCGTGAGGACGACGGGCGAAGAGGATTTTGGCATGCGCCATACCAGGCATGGAGACATCACCTGGATACAGCGCGCTGCCGTCCACTTTTGCCTGCGCATCTATGCGCGGGAGCGACAAGCCAACGGGCATGAATTGATTGTATCTGCCGCGCAACCGCCTCAACAGGCGGTGGCTTCGACACACTCAGCCGCCGCTTGAGCGCAAGGGGAAAATGTGCTATGTTTAAGTTGCTATGCAGGCTTTCTCCTACGTCCTCGCCCACAGCATCGCCGAAGCCACAGACATTCTGGCTCGTGAGGGCAACCGCGCCCGTTGCCTGAGCGGCGGCACAGACTTAATCGTGCAACTGCGCGAAGGGCGACGACAGGCGAGCGTGGTGGTGGATGTCAAGGGCATCCCAGAACTGAATCAGCTTTCCTTCGATCCTCAGCATGGCTTGATCATCGGCGCCAGCGTGCCCTGCCACCGCATTTACAGCGACGCAACCATCGCGGCGGCATATCCTGGCCTGATGGATGCTGTGACTCTGATCGGCGGCATCGCCATTCAAGGGCGCGCCACGTTGGGCGGCAATGTCTGCACCGCCTCGCCAGCGGGCGACAGCATCCCCGCGTTGATCGTCCATCGCGCGGTCGCGGTTGTCGCATCGGCGCAGGGCGAGCGCGAAGTCCCGCTGGAGCAGTTTTTCGTGGGACCGGGCAAGACTGTGCTGCAGGCGGGCGATCTGCTGGTCTGCTTCAAGCTCCCTCCTCCACCCGCAGGTTTTGGCGCAGCTTATCTGCGCTTCACGCCACGCAACGAGATGGACATCGCCGTTGTGGGATGTGGTGTCTCGCTGGTGATCCGCGACGGGATCGTGCAAGACGCGCGCATCGCGCTGGGCGCAGTCGCCCCTACACCGCTGCTGGTGCTGGAGGCTGGCGCTGCGCTGATCGGCAAGCCGCTGAGCGACGAGCACATCGCCGCCGCCGCAGAAGCCGCGCGCGCTGCGGCGCGTCCGATCAGCGATATGCGCGGCAGCGCCGAACAGCGGCGGCATCTCTGCGCAGTGCTCACCCGGCGTGCAATCGCCAAAGCGGCTTCTCGTATCCAGTCATCCTGATTGATTCATCCTGTTTCCTGGTGAACATCATGTCCAAAGTGCTTGTTTCCGCGATCATCAACGACGAACCCGTTGAGTTTTTATGCGAGCCGCGCCAGAGCTTGCTGGAAGTGCTGCGCGATGTGTTGAACCTCACCGGCGCGAAGGAGGGCTGCAACAACGGGAACTGTGGCGCCTGCGCCGTGATCATGAACGACGTGTTGGTGAACTCGTGCCTGGTGCTCGGCGTGGAAGCGCAGGGCGCGCGCATCACCACCGTTGAAGGCATCGCGCCGAAGACGGGGCTACACCCCATTCAGCAAAAGTTCCTCGAACACGCCGCGCTGCAGTGCGGCGTCTGCACGCCGGGCTTCATTGTCGCCACAAAGGCGCTGCTGGACAAGAACCCCAACCCCTCTGAAGCGGAGGTGCGCCTGTGGCTGGCTGGCAACCTGTGCCGATGCACCGGCTACGACAAGATCGTGCGCGCTGTGCTGGACGCTGCTGCCGTGATGCGCGGCGAGGCAATCGCACACACCAACTGACCTGAGGAGGCGAGCAAACCCCATGACGACTGTCCAGATTGCTGAAACGCAAACAGCCGCCGAGACCACCAACGGGGCGAACGGCAAGCCCAACTTCCGCGTGATTGGGCGGCGCGTGATCCGCCCCGATGGCGTTGACAAAGTGACCGGGCGCGCCGTGTATGGCGCAGACGTCAAGCTGCAAGGCTTGCTGTATGGCAAAGTGCTGCGCAGCCCCCACGCTCACGCGCGCATCAAGTCCATTGACACCAGCGCTGCAGAAGCGCTGCCCGGCGTCAAAGCCGTGATCACCGGCAAAGACTTCAAGCCCGTCGAGGACAAGACAGAGCGCAGCGGCGAGGGCATGGTGAACTACAGCTACCTGAGCCAAAACATCATGGCGCAGGACAAGGTGCTGTATCAGGGCCACGCCGTCGCTGCCGTCGCCGCCACCAGCATCCACATCGCCGAAGAGGCGCTGGCGCTGATCAAGGTTGAATACGAGCCGTTGCCTGTGGTGCTGGACGTGCTGGAGGCAATGAAGGACGACGCGCCCATCTTGTTGCCCCATTTGCGCACCCACGAGCTGGGCGAGGCAGTTGGCGATAAGCCCACCAACATCGCCAGCCACGAACAAATCGCGCGCGGCGATGTCGAGAAAGGCTTCGCGGAGGCAGATGTGATCGTCGAGCGCGAGTTCCGCACCAACACCGTGCATCAGGGCTACATCGAGCCACAAAACGCCACCGCCCTGTGGAACGCCGACGATCAGATCACCGTCTGGACCAGCACCCAGTCCGCCTGGGACGAGCGGCGCGAGCTGAGCGAAATCCTGCATGTGCCCCTCTCGCACATTCGCGTCATCCCGATGGAGATCGGCGGCGGGTTCGGCGGCAAACTCAACGTGTATCTGGAGCCGCTGGCAGCGCTGCTCTCGCTCAAGGCAGGGCACAGACCCGTGAAGATGTGGATGCAGCGCGACGAGGTGTTGAAAGCGACCGGACCCACCTCCGCCTCTGTCATCCGCGTCAAGATGGGCGCCCGCAAAGATGGCGTGATCACCGCTGCGCAGGCGTGGATGGCATACGAAGCAGGCGCCTTTCCTGGCTCGCCAATCGGATCAGGCATGGGCGTGATCTTCGCGCCGTACCAGCTGGAAAACGTGCTGATTGATGGTTACGATGTGCTCGTCAACAAGCCTGCGTCCAAAGCCTATCGCGCGCCGGGCGGCACCAACGCAGCCTTCGCCAGCGAGACGGTGATAGATGAGCTGGCGGAGAAGCTCGGCATAGACCCGATCCAGCTCCGCCAGATCAACGCCGCCAAGGAGGGCGACCGCAGCGCTTACGGTCCGGTCTATGGGCGCATCGCGTACGAAGAGACGCTGGACGCCATCGCAGCACACCCGCACTACCGTTCGCCGCTGCCACAACCCAGCGGACCGCACGCGCGCGTCGGGCGCGGCGTGGCGAGCGGCTTCTGGTTCAACTGGGACGGCAAGTCGTCTGCTTCCGCCACAGTGAACCCCGATGGCAGCGTCGCTTACCTGGAGGGCAGCACCGACATCGGCGGCACACGCGCCTCGTTGGCGATGCAGCTTGCCGAGACACTCGGCATCGCATACGAGGACGTGCACCCAATGGTCGGCGACACGCAAACAGTGGGCTACAACGACGCTACTGGCGGCAGCCGCACCACCTACGGCTCCGGCATGGCGGCGTATCACCTCGGCAAAAAGATCATCGAGGAGATGCGCGCCCGTGCTGCAGCGCTGTGGAGTGTGCCTGTCGAGGAAGTGCAGGTGGAGGGCAACCTCTATCGTCATGGCGACAAGGTCATCACCTTCAAAGAGCTGGCTGCCAAGCTTGACGAGACCGGCGGACCGATCAGCGTGAGTGTCTCAGTGGACGCCAAAGGGGCGCTCCCCACATTCGCCACGCACGTCGTGGATGTGGAGGTGGATACCGAGACCGGCAAGGTGAGCATCCTGCGTTATACGGCTGCCCAAGACGTAGGGCGCGCCATCCACCCCAGCTACGTGGAGGGCCAAATACATGGCGGCGTCGCGCAGGGGATCGGCTGGGCGCTGAACGAAGAATACGTTTACGATGCCGAAGGGCATTTGCTCAACGCCAGCCTGCTGGACTACCGCATGCCCACCGCACTCGACCTGCCGATGATTGACTGCATCCTGATCGAGGTGCCCAACCCTGCGCATCCGTTTGGCGTGAAAGGCGTCGGCGAAGTGCCGATCGTCCCGCCAGCAGCAGCCATCGCCAACGCGATTTATCGCGCAGTGGGCGTGCGCATGAACGTGCTGCCGATGAACCCGCGCAACGTGCTGCGCGCGATGGGCGTGATTTGAACCTGGCGCCAGCACGCCATCACACTGCAACAAGAGGGGCGACGGCGCACAACGTCGCCCCTTTGCCATGAAACACCCTTTGTCCACAGCCACCTTGCTTCATTCAAATCGCGCTCGCGCACTGCTGGCGTTGGCGTTCGCCGTTGGGCATTTTGCGCCGTGGGCGGCGCATCACACCGCCGCGCTCACGCTCAACGCGCACGAGCTTGCCATCTTCACCAATCTCACGCCTGGCGCGGGCGTCTTCTGGAACGAGTGGTTCCTGCTGCCGTTGTTGGCGTCTGCTGTGCTGTGGAGCCTGGCGACAGCGCCGCACTCCCGATGGCTCGCAGCCGCGCCAGGGCTGGGCATCGCCTCGTTGGGGCTGCCACCCTATCCGGGCATCTTGACGCTCCTCGATAGCCCAGAGGAGCGGCTGCGCTTCGGGCTGACGCTGTTCACGCTTGGCTGGGTCATCGTCAATGTGGCGTTGGGCGCGCGAATGACCGCCCGCGCGCGCGCAATCGGCGCGGCGGCGTCCTGCGTGGCTGCTACGCTGCCGCTCGTGGGCTACCTGATCGTGCGACCGTTCATCGAGGCGCTTTACGGGAGTGCGGTGGGAGTGGGCTGGGGATGGTGGACGACCGCGCTCGCGGTTGTCATCGGCATTTTCAGCCATTTGCGCGCCGCGTGCAGTGATGCCGTCCCGCAATCCATGCACCACTTCGGCGCACACCCGCACGAGCCAAGCGGTTACACTTAAGGCTAAGTAAAAATGAAGCGAACAGTGCGAGCAACTCTGGCAGGTTTATGCGTGAGCGTCATGCTCCTCTCCAGCGCATGTGGCAGCAACGTGCCGTTGGAGTCCTCTATCACTAAGCCCACGCCGAACTCCTCCTTTCAAGCGGGTGAGGAGATTGAAGTCGAGGGGCGCGTATCTGGCAGCGGCATTCGGCGCGCCGACGTGTACATCAACGGCAAGCTTTACGCCGCCGTTGATCAGCCAGTGGAGGAGAATGTGTTTGAAATCAGCCTGAAGCTGATCGCGTTGGATGAGATGGTTGGGATGAACGTGATCCAGCTCAAAGGTGTGGGTGAGGACGACAAACCGTTGGTTTCCTCAGAGCCGATCTTCATCACCATCCAACCAGCGCCATCCCCCACGCCGATGCCCACACCCGAGCCACAAGTGATACCCACAGCTACACCAGCGGAGGAGATCGCCACCCCGACACCTGTGCCTGTGTTGCTCTCAACACGAGCGGACCTGGACTTTGTGAACGTGCGCGCACAACCCAGCACCAGCGCGCAGTTGCTCGGTCAAATCAATCGCGGTCAAAGCGTGACAGTGATCGGCAAAAGCGGCGATGGGCAGTGGGTGCAAGTCAGCTTCGCGGCTTCGCCCAACGGCAGCGGTTGGGTCTTCACACAAGTCGCCAGCATCAGCGGCGACCTAAACAGCGTGCCTGTCACAGATGGACAGACTCCCTCCACGCCGCCACCTGCTTCTGGCGAGCAATTGCAGCCGCCGTTCGTGCGCCTCAAGGCAGACCAGCCATTTGCCAACGTGCGCAGCGGTCCAGACGTGAGCTTCCAGCGGCTTGGGCAGCTCGACGCCACGAGACCAGCGGCGCGGGTGAAAGGCAAAAATGCGGCTGGCAGTTGGTGGCAGATCGAGTTCCCTGGCGCCCCCGACAACACCGCCTGGGTGTTCGGACAACTGGTGGACTTGACCGGCGACGCCAATGCAGTGCCGGTGGTGCAAAGCCCTGCCCCACCTGGCGCACCTCAGGCACAACCTACCCCAACTGCGCCTCAGTTGCCGACCGCCACGCCGTTGCCTAGTTCAGCGCTCTTGCCCTACAGCCAGAGCATGACCTTCGCCCCGCGCGACAACATTGGCGATGTGCCACTCGGGCACAACGGCGAAAGCAAGACGGCACGCGTGCAATGGAACATCACGGGGGCGACACGCGCTGAGCTGGAAATTCAAACGCAGCCAGGACCTGGCATCTTCAGCAACTGTCCGGCGGGCAACCTGGCATCCATCACACCGAACGACGCCGCTGGCAAGCGCATCCCCCTCGCCCTCCCCAGCGGTGAGTACGAGTTCACCATTGCAGAGCGCGGCTATTACCTCTTCACGATTTATGTGGTGAAGAGCGACGGCAGCACCACCACCATCCCGCGCAACGTGATCGTGGACTGCTACAAGACCCAATAGCGCTGTGACGCACCGCCTGGTGGTCCTCATCTCAGGCAACGGCAGCAACCTGCAAGCCATCCTCGACGCCTGCGCGAGCGGCAAATTGCCCGCGCAAGTGGTGGCGGTGATCAGCAACCGTACAGAGGCGTTCGGCTTGCAACGGGCGCGCAACGCCAGCGTGACGGCGATTGCCCTACCCCACCACAAAGCGCTTTACCCGAACCGCGAGAGTTACGACCTTGCGCTGGCGGAGCAGGTGGCGTCCTTCCAGCCCGACCTCATCGTTTGCGCTGGCTGGATGCGCCTGCTCTCACCTGCGTTTCTCAATCGGTTTCCCCATCGCGTGATCAACCTGCACCCCGCATTGCCAGGCTGCTTTCCTGGCGTTGGCGCAATCGAGCGCGCCTGGCAGGCATTTCAGCGCGGCGAGATAGACCACACTGGCGTGATGGTGCATGAGGTGGACGCAGGCGTGGACACCGGACCCGTGATCGCCGCCCGCGAAGTGCCCATCTTCCCCGACGACACTCTGGCTGATCTCGAAGCCCGCGTGCATGGCGTCGAGCACGAGTTGATCGTCGCAGCCATCGCGCAGCGCCTGGCGGAAAAGCCGTCGTCGGGCGTCACGCCGCCAGAGGCTCATCCTCAGCCCTCATCAGCGACTTCGCCAGGCTCATCAACTCGCGAAGGCGCTGCGGGTCTGTCTTTCGGCTGATCAAGTAGCGCTCCAGGAGCTGCTCCTCCGTCAGGCTTTCCACGTTAGCGGCGCCAATGCGCGAACGGCTGGCACGCACAACGTCTTTCACGATGCCAGCCACGTGGTACGCCTCGCTCAGGGCTTGCTCGATCTGGCGCACCTGCAAAGTGGGCAACTGCTCCCAGCGCAGGCGCACATGCACGCGCACGACAGCATCGCGCACAGTGTGACGTTCTATCGCGCGCAAGACAGCCTCTGTGGGGGAGTCGCCGTCCTGCGTCGCGTCGGCGTGGATGGATACAAACCGACGCGCGGACAATGGCACGAACTGCCAGCGCGTCGCGCCGCGCGCTAGCTCCACCCAGCAAAACCCCTTTGCCTCATCCTCCTCGCCAAAATCCACGCGCTCCACACTGCCGGCATACACTACTGCAGGATAGCGGTTGCCGCTGACGCATTGATGTTTGTGAATGTGCCCCAGCGCGACGTAATCCCACGCCGAGAGCTGTAGCGTGTCCAGCGAGATCGTCGCGTCGCGTCCCAGCATCACGGAGCGTTCCGACCCGAACACAGCGCCGCGAACGGTGAGGTGTGCGGTGAGCACAGCGGGCACTTGAGGGTCGAGCTGCTGCGCCAGGGCGGCGAGCAACTGAGAGACCGCGCGCTCCTGCGCAGCGTCCATCTCTTCTGGGGTCATGTCGCGCTGCATGTCTTGCAAGCGCAGGTTGCTGCGGCTGAACCACGGCAGCGTGACCACTTGCACTAGTCCACGGCGCGTCTGGATGCAGTGGTACGCCTCTTTGCGCCCCACGATCACATGCGGCACATCCAGCACTGCGAAGATGTCCACGCTGCTGGCGCGCGACTCGATCACTGGCACGTCATGATTGCCCACCAGCAACACGGTGGGGATGGACGCATCTGAAAGGCGTTTGATCTGTCTGGCGAAGGCGCGCTGCCAGGTGGGGTTTGGCTCGCGGGTTTTGAAGGCATCGCCCGCGAAGATGACCAGGTCCGCCTCGTGCGCGATGGCATAGTCCACGATCTCTTTCAACCGCTCGACAAAATCCCTCACGCGCTGGTTAAGTCCGCTCTTTACGTCCAGCCGACCGTAGTTCTCCATGCCGATATGCAAATCGGCGAAGTGCAGCAGCCGAATGGGTTGGGCGCTCATTGTGTCTAGCGTATCACAGGCAAGCCGTTGATGGCGCTGCGCGGCTCGAGATACTGCGCGCTCACCCAGCCGGTGCGCCCATCGCGCAGCCTCACCAGCGCCCAGCGGTTGTCGTTGCTGCGCCCCATCAGCATCACCTCGAAGCCGCGCGGCAGAGTGGTGATCACCGCGGCGCGCGTGCTCGGCGCGGCGCGCAAGTTGAGCAGGTCGCTTGTGCGCGCCAGGCGCGCGGCGGGTGCCTGCGCCTTCAGCAGCGCGTCAGCGTCAATCTGCACAGAAGTCATCATCGCATCGAGCGCGCGCAGCGAGGGCGTGAACACCGCAGTGGGCATCTTTAGATTCGCAGCCACTTCCGCTAGATACTGTTGGTAGTCGCTGCGCAGCAAATCGCGATCCGACGCGCTCAGCTCCGATGGCGACGACGGGAGCACGTCGGTCTGCAAAGGGAAATAAGCTGCCACGAAAAGGCGCCGGTCATCAGTGACGCCCTGAAAGACATACGTGAGCTGGTCAGCAGTGATCGGGCGAATCTCCTGCGTGAAGTGGGTGACCCAGCGCACACCGCGGCCGTTGTTGAAATTGACGCGGCTCACCAGCGCTTGCATCACGTTGGAACACTCAGAGAGCGGCAACAACGTCCAATCTTCGGTCACCGCGATCAGCGGCGAAGGCGCGTCCAGCAAAGCGCTGAGGGCGGCGAGGGTTTGCGTGAACGCGTTTGTCGCGCCGCCTCGAAAGACAGCGCGGTAATCATCCAACGGCACGATAAACATCTGGGGGATGCGCGGGTCCACTTCTGGGCTGAGCGGCGCATCGTCAAACAGCACGCGCCAGTGAGCGGGCAAGCCATACAGCGTCAGCCAGGAGCGCGTGGTCGGCAACGGCGGTGCGGCGACCAGCCGTGCCGAGCGTGCGACGCCGGCGACATTCAGGCGCACGCCTTCTGGCGAAGGCGTGGGCGTCGGCTGCGCGGTTTGCGCGAGGGCGTTCGGCATCCGCGCGAGAAGACCTGCACACACCCAGACAGCCAGCAAAACCCCTATCGCGCGCATACGCGGCTATCTTACGAAAAGGCAAACGCTCACGCGACAGGCGCGTGAGCGTGTTGTTGGGAGCGTGACAATCCGCCCGCGATTCATTTCTCTTCCCGATACAGCACGTGCCGTCGCAGGAAGGGATCATATCGGCGCAGCTCCAGGCGCGAAGGATCGTTCTTGCGATTTTTCTCGGTCAGATAAAAGTGCCCGCTCTCCGTGCTCTTCAAGCGGATGACGATGCGGTTGCCCTTCTTCTTGCTCTTCGCCATGTCAACATCCTCCTCTGCGATTCATCGCTGGGGTGCGCTGTGCAGCTACACTTTGGTGCCAGGGATGGGCAGCAAAGCGAGATGGCGCGCGCGCTTGATCGCTCGCGCCAGCAGCCGCTGATGCTTCGCGCTCAAGCCCGTGCGCCGGCGGGGCAAAATCTTGCCTTGCGGGTTGATGTAGCGGCGCAGGCGCTCAAAGTCCTTGTAATCTGGGACTGTGTTCGACGTCGCGAACTCGTCCACACGGCGCGGGCGCGCGACGAGCGGATTGATAGCCGCCGCTGCGCTGCGCCCTGCGGCACCGCGCAACTCGCTGCCGCTTCCAACCTCACCGCCATTGTCTTCAACTTCCAGAATGTTGCCTTCCACAGTTGTTCCTCGTCTGCTGGGATAGTGGCTATTTTGTGAGCCGCTATTCTACCAGAGGCGGTACGATCGCGCCAACACGTGAACAGCATTACCCTACTGCCGCGGCTGGTCAACGACCTTGCGCCACTGGCGCAGGCACGATTTCGGCGCGTGTTCCGCGTGGACGTGAGCGAAGGCAAGATGCATCTGCCAGCGCCCCTGCGCGCGTGGGCACAGCATCGCTTCGGCGATCTGGCACACGTAGCACATCAGCACATCGTGCGCGTGACGAATCTGGTGACGATGGAAAGCGCAGCTTACAACCCGTTGCGCAGCCAGCGCCCGCTGCCGCTCAGCGACGCCGATCCATCAACGGCATCTGAGGAAGACATCTTTGCAGACCCGCTGCACATGACGCCAGAAGACGTGTTCGGCAGGGTGCGCGGCTCGCATTGCGTCACCGCCAGCAACATCGCCCGCTGGGAAGGCTGGGGCAGCGTGGTCATCTTCGACGAGCCAGACATCCGCAAATTGACCGCAGCGCACTTGCGCGATTGTTTTCGCGTCTCGCTGGAGTGGGCGCGCCTGGCGCACGCGCATGACCCTGAGGCGCGCTTCTTCCTGTGGACGTGGAACGCAGGATTGAAGGCGGGCGCGTCCATTGGGCACGCCCACGCGCAAATTGCGCTGGCGCGCGGCATACACTACGCCCGCGTGGAGCAACTGCGACGCCACGCGCTCGCCTATCGGCGAAAGCACGCCAGCGACTTCTTCAGCGACCTGTTGGCGATCCACGCCGATCTGGAATTGTCGTTTCGCATCGAGGCGGTGAGCGGTTTCGTGTACCTCACGCCGATGCGCCCGCACGAAACCTGGCTGCTGGCTCAGGCAATGGACGACGCGCTGGCAGACGCGCTCCACGCGACACTGCGCGCGCTTGGCCTGGAATGCTTTAACGTCGTAGTGCTCCTGCCGCCGCTTTTCGGGTCGCGGCGGGGCTGGGCAGGATTCCCCGTCGTTGTGCGCATCGGCGACCGCGGCAGCGCCCGGTTGCGCTCGTCGGATATTGGCGCAGTGGACCTCTACGCGCAACCCGTCATCGCTGCTGACCCGTTCGAGACGCGCGCGCGGCTGAACAACTTGACCCACCGTACCAAAGCCGTCTAAAGCAGCAAACGGTCGCCCACGAACCACGCCAGAATGGTGAACAGACCCATCACCAGCGCTGGCTCGTGCATCAACTCGCGCTGCTCAATCGCAAACGTGCGGCGGCGCAAGACGTGCCAGATGTGCTCGGCAAACAACATCGGCGCCACCACAATCGGCACGATCAGCAACCACAGCGGGATCATCTCCAACCACAGGAAGACGCCCAACATGACGAGCGCCAACGCCAGTGAGATGAACATCAGCAGTTTGGTGCCGCGCGCGCCGATCCAATGGGCGGTGTGCTGAATTCCCGCGCGACGGTCCACCGCCAGGTCGCGCAACTCATTGTTCAGCTCACCGTAGACGGAGATAAGCGCGGCGAAGAGGAAGAACAGCCAACTGTGAGGTTTGCCCTGGTCGAAGGCAAAGTAGGCGCAGAGAAACTGCAAGCCAGCTAGCGATAAGCTGTGGGAGATCAGATCGGCGACTGGCACTGCCTTCAGGCGCGCCATGCGCCAGGAATACAAAAACGCTAAAGCCAGGCACAGCGCCCCCAGCAGGAACGCCATGCCGCCGAGCAAGGCATACATGCCCAGCGTCAGCAGCGCGGTGATCGCGCAGACCGCCCTGCCTGCGCGCGGCGACAGCATCCCGGCGCTGATGGGGTTGCGCTGCGCCTTTCGCTCGTCCAGCGCGTCGTCGGGCGCATCCTCCACATCGTTATACATGAAAGCAAAGGCAACCACGAGCATGTTCGCCACCAGCACGATCAGCAGTCGCAGATCGAACTCCCCGCCGCCAAACTTGGCGCCGAAGAGCGTGGTGACTGTGACGAACAGCACATACTCGCGGTAGCGAGTGAGCCGCACAACGCCCAGCAAGGGGCGGCGCAGCCAGCGATACATCAACCGGGCGTTCAAGACGCGCATGAGGAGATTATAGGAGGCTGAGCGCCACAAACGCGCACGCCCGAGGGCGCAGCGTCCAGCGTGCAGCCAGTGCGCCCCATATCTCACGCTTTTCTTATGTTCATCTGCCTATAATGCTGCTGCTATGCCGACCTATCAGTACGCGTGTCCTGATTGCAGCACTCAGTTCGAGCGCACCCAGCGCTTCACCGATCCGCCGATCAGCGTGTGTCCTTCGTGCGGCGGCGCCAACGTGTATCGCGTCGTGGGCAAGATTGCAGTCACCTTCAAGGGCAGCGGCTGGTATATCACCGACAGCAGACAGTCGAACAAGAACGGCTCGAGCAACAAGAGCGATGCCAACGGCGCTGCGAAGGAGTCTGCAACCGAGGCATCCACCGCAAAAGAGACGGCGACCAGCGGGAGCACCGCGTCGGCTTAGCGCGTGAGGGGTTGGGGTTTGCCTCAGGCGAGGGCAGCGTGGTTGCTCTCGCCTTTTTGTTTGTCAAATTGCTGATGTTTTGCTAAAACAGAGGGCATGGCTGATCACACAAAGTTCGTTTTGAGCGAGGACGACATCCCCAAGGCTTGGTACAACATCCAGGCTGACCTGCCCTTCGATCTACCACCTGTGCTGCACCCTGGCACCAAACAGCCCGTCGGTCCAGACGACCTGGCGCCGTTGTTTCCAATGGAGCTGATCCTGCAGGAGGTTTCCAAAGAACGCTACATTGACATCCCTGAACCTGTGCGCGATGTGTATCGGCTGTGGCGACCCACGCCGCTGTACCGCGCGCACCGTCTGGAGAAGGCGCTCCAGACACCCGCGAGAATTTTTTACAAATACGAAGGGGTCAGCCCGGCTGGCAGCCACAAGCCGAACACGGCGGTCGCTCAGGCGTTTTACAACCGCCAAGCTGGCACCAAGCGCATCACCACCGAGACTGGCGCGGGACAATGGGGCAGCGCCCTCGCCTTTGCGGGCAGATTGTTCGACATTGAAATCAAGGTGTATATGGTGCGCGTCAGCTACGATCAGAAGCCCTATCGTCGCGCATTGATGGAGACGTGGGGCGCGACAGTGGTGCCCAGCCCCAGCAACGACACCAACGCTGGTCGCGCTGTGCTGGCAGCAGACCCCAACTCCACTGGCTCGCTCGGCATTGCGATCAGCGAAGCGGTGGAGGACGCCGTCACCAGCAAGACGCCCACCAAGTATGCGCTCGGCTCGGTGCTCAACCACGTGCTGATGCACCAGACGGTGATCGGGCTGGAAGCCAAGCGCCAACTGGAGATGGCGGGCGTGTATCCCGACATCATGGTCGGCGCGATCGGTGGCGGCAGCAACTTCGCTGGCTTCACCTACCCCTTCATCGGCGACAAGCTCACTGGTAAGGCGCCTAACCTGCGCGTGATCGCCATCGAGCCAACCGCCGCGCCTTCCCTCACGCGCGGCGTGTATGCCTACGACTTCGGCGACACCAGCATGATGACGCCGCTGCTGAAGATGTACACGCTGGGGCACAGCTTTGTGCCAGCGCCGATCCACGCGGGTGGGCTGCGCTATCACGGCATGGCGAGCAGCGTGTGCGAGCTGTACCGCGCAGGCATCATCGAGGCGCGCGCGGTGTCTCAGCTCGCCACCTTCGAGGCAGGGCTGCTCTTCGCGCGGACAGAAGGCATCGTGCCCGCACCAGAAGCCGCCCACGCCATCCGCGGCGCCATAGATGAGGCGATCCGCTGCCGCGAGGAAGGCATCAGCCGCACCATCGTCTTCAACCTGTGCGGACACGGTCACTTTGATATGGCTGCCTACGAGCGTTACCTGCGCGGCGAATTGCAGGACTACGATCTGCCAGAGGCGGATATTCAGCGCGCCGTTGCAGAGCTGCCGCAGGTGTGAGGTAACTCACGCGCGCACTGATTCAGCCCATGGCGCTTTACCTGGGCGCGCCGCTGTGGGGTCAGAAAAGCTGGGTTGGCTCTTTCTTCCCTTCAGGCACCCGACCTGCCGAGTTTCTATCAGCCTACAGCCGGCGCCTCAACGCAGTGGAGGGCAACGCCACGTTCTACGCGCTGCCCTCCGCTGAGACGATTGCCCGCTGGCAACGCGAGACGCCAGCGGGCTTTCGGTTTTGTCTCAAAGTGCCTCGCACCATCAGCCACGTCAAGCGCCTGCGCGACTGTGCAGCGGAGACCGACCTCTTCGCCGACCGCCTGCGCCAGCTCGGCGAGCGCTGCGGACCTTGCCTGCTGCAACTGCCGCCCTCGTTCAACGCCGCGCGCCTTCCCGATCTGCGGGCGTGGCTAGCGCGCTGGGATCGGTCGTTGCGCATCGCCGTCGAGCCGCGCCATGCCGACTTCTTCACCATTGCCGAAGCGGAGTTCGACGCGCTGCTGTGCGAGCACGGCGCCACGCGCTGCACGTTCGACACCGCCCCGCTCTTCAGCGCGCCGCCCTCCGACCGCGCCACACAAGATGCCCAGCGGCGCAAACCGCGCTTTCCTGTGCGTCTGGCATGCGCTAACGGGTTTGCCTTTGTGCGCTACGTGGGGCATCCTGACGTGGCTGCCAACCGCGAGTGGCTGGCACCTTGGGCGCGGCGCGTCGCTGAGTGGCTGCGCGAGGGCAACGATGTGTTCTTCTTCACCCACCACCCCGACGACACTCATGCGCCCGCACTCGCGCGCATGATGCACGAGATGGTCGCCGCGTTTGTGCCGTTGCCACCTTTGGGTGCAGAGGCGCCAGCCGGCGGACAAATCTCGCTCTGGTGAGCGAGCACCTTTCTTCAACCCAATGCCATCAGGAAGCGGTCCACCGCCTGGGCAAGCGTGATCGCACCGCGCTGCACCGGCTCGGCATACTCCGCCATAAAGCTGTAGAGCAAGCCGCGCGAGATTTGCCACTCGCGGAAGACCACACGCCCGATGGGATCAGTGCCCGCGAAGAAGCCGCTGTCGAAGAAGTCGCGCTCAGCTTGTGCGCGGTCGTATGGCACGCGAACGATCTCGGCACACCATCCATCGCGGCGATGCGTGATCTGCGCGTATGAGGCGCGCGGGTCGCCGTCGAACGGCACTCCCACCGCGCCCGCGTTGACCACCAATACGCCGCCGCATGTGCGGATGAGCGGTTGGTGTGTATGCCCGACGCAGAAGACCTGCGGCAACGGATCGCCCATTTTGTGCATCAGCTCTTCGTCATGCGTCTCGTGAAAGATGCCATCGCGCAAGCCCAGCATAGAGGCGTGCGTCAGGCGCACCAAACCGCCATGAGGGCTCACTTTCACGTCGCGCCAAAACGGCCAGGCGCGCAGCGCGTCCACATCCTCAGCCACCTGTTCGCAGGTCCAGGCTGAGGGCTGAAAGAGGGGGGTGTGAGAGGCGCAGCGCACTGCGTCTGGGCGCAGATGCGTCAACACGTACTCCTCGTGGTTGCCGATCAGGAGGAGCCAACCGGATTCTCGCTGCTTCTTCAACGCCAGGCGCAGGCACTCCAACGGGCGAGGTCCTCGGTTCACCACATCGCCCGCCACCACCACCACATCGGGCTGCCATTGCTCCACGCGCTCCAGCACTGCCTGAAAGGCGACCATATTCGCGTGGATGTCGGAGAGCACTGCGAGCTTCATAGCCGGGCGGCGCTGTCCTCTGCCAGTTTCACTTCCTGCCAGATTTGTTTTAGTGTCTTGGGGGGCAAATCAGCGAGGCGGCAGCCCCGCTCGCGCGCCAGGGCTTCCAGGCGGCGGAAGCGGCGGGCGAATTTAAGGTTGGCGTTGCGTGCAGCAGACTCAATGTCCACGCCGTATCCGTCTGCCCAGTTGGCGATGGTGAAGATCAAGTCGCCGAACTCCTCTGCGCGGTGCGCGTCGTCTTGGGCGCGCATCACCTCCTCCAGCTCCTCTTGTACTTTGCGCAGGCGGTCTTCGTGGGTGTGCCAGCGAAAGCCAGCGCGCTCGGCGCGGTGCGCCATCTTCTGCGCCTGAGCCAGGGCGGGCAGGCTGGGCGCAATGCCATCGAGAGCGGAGGCTGCTTCGTTGGCTGCGGCGCGCTCGCGCTGCTTGAGCGCGTGCCACTGCTGCAACACTTGCTCGGCATCGCGCGCTTGCGCCTCGCCGAAGACGTGTGGATGACGGCGGACCAGTTTGGCGATCACATCTGCGATCACGTCGGTCATGCGGAACACTTCGCCTTCGGTGGCGATCTGTGCCTGCATCACGACGTTGAGCAGCAAGTCACCCAGCTCCTCGCGCAGGGCTTGCATGTCGCCTGTATCTATGGCGTGCAGCACTTCGTACGCCTCTTCCAGCAACGACTGGCGCAGCGATTCGTGGGTCTGCTCCTGATCCCACGGGCAGCCTTCAGGCGCGCGCAGATGCGCCACAATCTCCTGCAACGCCGCAAAGCTGGATGGACGCGGCATGGGCGGCACATACAAGCTGGTGAGATGGTCGAAGGCGTCGCTGTGATCCAGCTCGTGCAGCGATAGTCGGCGCGGAGCTTCCTCGCCCTGGCGCACAACGAAGATGGGATGCTGGGGCGGGTATTGGTTCATCAGCGTCAACTTGACATCGGACGCCACCAGCCGCGAGTACACCTGCGCGATCAGCGCAGGGCGATCTGGGTCAAGCAGCGGATGATGCGCGCGCGCGAGGTCGAGCGCGTCGCAAATTTGCCAGCCCTGCAGCAAATCGGCATCGCTGGGGTCATCGAGGTGCGCTGCCAACTGCCCCAGCACGGACTCCACGAAACTCACGCCGGCGACCACGCGAACAGCAATGCCCTTCTCCCGCGCGCTCCGCAAGATGAGCGCGCTGCTCGCCTCGCCTACTAGCGGATGACCTGGCACAGCGTACACCACCTCTGCGCCTTGCTCAGCCGCCGCCACGACCTGGTCGGCGATCTGGCGATAGACTTCGTCGAAGTCCGACGCGCTCTGATACAGGTGGTCGAATGTGTGGGCGCGCTGCAACAGCGCGTTATCCACCGCTGGGTGGCGCGAAGTGCGCAAGTACAGCACCCTGCTGCGCTCTAGCACTTCACGCGCCTCGTGTGTGAGCATGTGAGGATCGCCAGGACCCAGTCCCAGCAGCGTGATCGCAGGCATTTAGAATCTCACCGAGCGCTAAAAATGCGGCAGAATGTTACCATCGTGAGATACTCCATATGAGAACAGCCGATAGCTCCAACAGATGAGCTGAGGAGTCTGTGCAAATGGCAAACGTGAGCAGGTTACCTCTGAAGGGTGTCTTGCCCCCTCCCAAGCGCAAGAAGAAGATTGACATTCCCTATAACCGCTGGCCGAACCGCCTGCGCCGGGCGATCAAGAGCTTCATCAAGATATTCATCGTCGTTAGCCTGGCGATCACGGTCTACTTCCTAGCCACCATTGACGACGTATCGCTCAACATTTTCTTCAGCCTGGTTGGGCAGTTGGTGCAGCTCGTCGTCTTCATCATCACAGCGCTCTTCACCATCGTCATCCAGTTTGGTCTGCTGTTCTGGTTCTTGTCCCGCCCCAACGCCGAGATCATCCGCCCTGGCGACGACACCACCGTGACGTTCGACGACTACTGGGGTCAGCCACAACTGGTCAAACTGGTCAAGCAATGGATGAGCCTGCTGCGCGACCGCAAAGAGTTCGAGCAGATGGGCGGGCGCTACATCAGCGGCTTGCTGCTCTACGGACCGCCCGGCACTGGCAAAACGATGCTGGCGAAAGCTATCGCTGGCGAGTCGGGCATGGCGTTCATCAGTGCACAGGGCACGAGCTTCCAGGGCATGTTCTGGGGCATGGACATTTTGAAGGTGCTGCGCTTCTGCAAATGGGCGCGCGACCTGGCGAAGAAGTACGGCGCCTGCGTAGCTTACATTGACGAGATAGACGCGGTGGGCATGAACCGCGGCGGTGTGCGCGGCAGCGGTCCGATCATGGGCAGCTTCACTGGCATGGGGCTGGGCATGTTCGCGCTCTCCACCCTGCTCAGTCAGATGGACGGCATGAACCAGCCCTCGCGCGCGGAGAAGTTCTGGCGCAAGGTGTATGGCTTCTTCGGGTTTGAATATCGCCCCAAGCGCAACTGGCATGTCATCTGGATGGGCAGCACCAACCGCCCCGAAGTGCTCGACCCAGCGCTCACCCGATCGGGACGGCTGGACACCAAGATCGCGGTGGACCCGCCGGACCGCGCCAGCCGCCGCCAGATCATCCTCGGCTATCTCAAGCGCATTCAGCATGATGAGACAGTGGACGTGGAGGCTATCGTCGCCGACACCGCCGGCATGACCCCCGCAGACATCGCCGGTGCCATTACAAAAGACGCGGTGCGCATCGCCTTCTTCGACGGCCGTCGCAAGGTGAGCCAGCGCGACATTGACCGCGCACTGATGGAACAGGTGATGGGCATGGAAAACCCCGTGGAGGAGATGGAGGAGTCTCAGCGCCGCGTGCTGGCATACCATGAAGCAGGTCACGCGGTGGCGCAATACTACGTGATGCCCGACCAGAAGATCGTGCGCGCCACCATCGTCCGACTCTCCACTGGTTCGCAAGGTCACGTGATGCCAGTGGACACGGTGGATCAGCACATCGAGCCAGTGATGCGCTACGTGTACGACATTGTGGTGTCGCTGGCAGGGCGCGCCGCCGAGAAGGTGCTCACCGGGCAGATTTACAACTCGGTCGGCGGGGATTATCGCAACGTGCAATATAACCTGTGGCGATTGGCGGTGACTGGCTACTTCGGACCGCGCATGGCGATGCGCTACAGCGGCTTTCTGGGCACGGATAACGGGCTGACGGCGATGGGGTCCGATGACACGCTGGAGAACTTCTGGCTGCGCATGGAAGAGTTCACAGAGCGCCTGCTGCGCCGTCACTGGAAGGAAGTCACTGCGCTGGCGGAAGAGCTGTTGGCGCGCAACACGCTCAACGGCAAAGAAGTGATTGACATCATCGAAGCAAACCAAGACCCCGACGCGCTGATCAACGAGGAGGAGATCATCCCCCGCACGCTGGCGTCCATTCGCGCGCAAACCATCGCCGAGATGCGGCGCAGCCAGAGCCAACACCACGACACGCTGCTCAACGAGCCAACACCCACCGCCGAAGCAAACGGCACGAACGGAAGCGCTGCCAGCGCGGGCGCGCATGATGAGCCAGTGATCGTGATCAACGGCGCACACAACGGCAACGGCGCATCCACCCCTGCCGAGTCGCCAAGCCAGACGAACGTCGCACCCTCAGAGACGGAGATGCCCGTGCTGCTCAACGACGGCACGTCCACCGTTGAGGTTCAGCCTGTGGACAGCAACGCACCGAAGCCGGCATAGGCGCAAACGCCATAGACGCCCTTTGCTTCGCAGGACTCCACTGTTGCTGAGGGAGAAAATACAGCAGTGGAGTCCTGCGTTTTTGGCGCTGCTCTCGAGGTGGGGCGAAAGCGCTCCACTTTCAAGCAAACAGACGCGCCGCCACAGCAGCCGCCAACATGGCAAACGCGCCAGCCACCAACAACCCATCGCGGACGGTGAGCGAAAGTGTCTGCACCCACGTACGTTTGCCGCTGCCGAAAGCGCGCAGGTCCATGGCGTTAGCCCGATCTTCCGCATCCAACACCGCGCGCACCACCACTGGCACCATCAGCGGCGCGATGCGCTGACCGACGCGCAACAGCCCGCGCAGGCTGCGGTCGTTGGTGGCTTCCAGCTCGTAGCCGCGCGCGCGCTGAGCATCGCGGGTGATGCGGAAATCGCGCATGAGCGTAGGCACAAAACGCATGGTCAAGTCGAGCGTGAAGGCGAAGCGATCTGGAAACCCCATCTTGCGGAAGGTGATGCCCAGTTGCGACGGGTCGAACGTGAGCACAATCGCAAGCGACGCCGAGGCAAGCGCCACCGCGCGCAGCGCCTGTTGCGCTGCCTCCACAGGCGTGCGAAAGAGGAAATTCAATGCTGAGATGACCGCCACGAAGATCGCCACCCCAATCGCCACCGAGCGCACGCGCTGCCAGGACAGGCGCGCGATCAACAGCAGCGCAATCCCCAACGCCACCAGCGCCCCCAGTGCGACGAAGCTCTGGCTCACCAGCACCGCCAGCGTGAAGCACACGTAGAGCGTGATGCGCGCGCGAGGGTCAAACGTGTTCAACACGGTCATGCCAGCCCTCCCCGCTCCAGTATCTCAGGCTGGAGCACGTGTTGTGGATCGCCATCCGCCACGATGCGACCAGCAGAGAAAAGGATCACCCGATTAGCGAAGCGCTCCGCCAGCGCCAGGTCATGCGTGACCATGATGATCGCCTGGGGGCGACGAGGCGAAGAGAACAGTCGCTGCATCATCTCCACAGCGGTCTGTTCGTCCAGCCCTGCGGTCGGCTCATCCATGATCAAGATGCGCGGCTGCATCGCCAGCACGCTTGCGAGCGCGATGCGCTTCTGTTGCCCAAAGCTAAACGCAAACGGCGATTGATCCAACGGCACGCCCGCCAGGTCCACTGTCTCTAACGCCTGGGCGATGTTCGCCTCGATGCGATCCATCGGCATGCCTACATTGCGCGGACCGAAACTCAGCTCTTCGCGCAGCGTGTTGGCGAAAAGCATCATGCCGGGGTGTTGAAACACGTATCCGACTTGACTGGCAAGCTGCGCCACGCTGCACTGTGCGGTGTCCCACCCAACCACGCGCACACTGCCCCGCTGCGGTCGCGCCAAGCCGATGAAGTGCCGACACAGGGTGGACTTGCCCGCGCCGTTCGGTCCGATCAGCGCGATCACGTCGCCAGCACGAATCTGCAACGAGACATCATCCAACTGAGGGCGCGCGCTGCCCTCGTAGGCGAAAGTCACGTGTTGCAGCTCCGCCAGCAGCTCGCCGCTGGGATCGCGTGGGGGAAGATGATGCGTTATAGGCGTGCGGTCTGGCGACGCTTCAACGCAGTCAGTGGGCGCGCCCTGAAAGGCGATGCGTCCTGACTCCATGCGCACCAGCCGATGCGGGCGGATGCGCAACACCTCGCGCGCGCGATGCTCCACGATCAGCACCGCAACACCAGCATCTGCCAGGCGTCGAAAGAGCGCCAGCGCCTCGCGCGCCGCGGGCGGGTCGAGCGACGCGAGCGGCTCGTCCAGCAGCAGCACGCTTGGGCGCATGGCGAGCGTCGCAGCGATCACCACTTTTTGTTGCTCGCCGCCGCTCAAGGTGAGCGTGTCGCGCGGCAGCAAGTGCTCGATGTCTAACCAGCGCGCCGCCTCGTGCACGCGCTCGATGATCTCGTCGCGCGGCATGCCGAGGTTCTCCATGCCGAAGGCGATCTCGTTGAACACACGCGAGGCGACGATCTGCTTCTCGGTATCTTGCAGCACCGTGCCGACCCGCCGCGCCAAGCGCGCCAGCGAGGACCGCGCGACGACCTCTCCTCCGCAACGCACCTCGCCTTTCAGTGTTCCATCAGTGTAGACGTGCGGGATCAAGCCGTTGATGCAGCGGGTGAGCGTGGTTTTGCCACTGCCGCTTTTGCCGAGAATCAGCGCGATCTCGCCTGCGGCGACAGACAGGTTAACTTGGTCGAGAGATGGCAGCTCGCGCTGCGCGTAGGTGTAAGAGAGATCGGTGACGACAACTTCCACGATGTGACGTGTATTGTAGCGTTCGGAAGATGTGTCCCCGCTGCCCAGGCTGGTTGAAGGCGGCGGGATCGGGCACCGAGGCGTGGCGTCGCGTGTTGAAGCAAGGCTTCAGCGCTCCAGGCAAGATCGGCGGGCGAAGGGGTGGAGGCGTTTGCGCATTTGGGCAAACCTGCGTAACATCTTTGATATGCGCGCTCAGGCACCTGCGACCCCCGCGGGCGCACATTCTCTGCTCTAATCACACAGGAGTACACACAGCATGTTGGTTTCTCGCTCGAATCCTTGGGCTGTCAGTACGCGCACGGTGGTGCTGGCGGCGGTCTTCGGCGCAATGGTGATCGCTCTGCAGGTGGTGGGGCTGGGGTCTATCCCCGTGCCGAACATCAGCGGCGCAATGACCACGCTGCTTATTCCCGTCATTCTGGGCGCAGTGATCGGCGGTCCGATCGTGGGCATGTTCGCTGGCTTGGTGATGGGCGTGATTTACTTGGTGTTGCCAGCCACTGCCAGCTTTGGTTTCCTCACGCTGGTGCCGTCGCGCCTGGTGATGGCGCTGGTGGCTTGGGCGGTGTTCCGCGCACTGAGCAGCAGCAACAAGGCGCTCGCCGGCGCAGCCGCTGGCGCGCTGGGTGCGCTCACGAATACGGTCGTCACCGTGGCGATAGCAATCGTGCTCGGTCAGGTGCCGCCAGAGGTCGTCCCCACTATTTTGCCTCAGGCGCTGGTCGAGATGATCGGCAGCGCAGTCATCGTCGCTATCATCGTTGTCGCGGTGGACGCAGCGCGGCGACGGTAGTTTGATTCCGCGTCGAGCGAGTGTCGCGGATGCCTTCGCGCCGGCGCGGGCAGGAGTCAATCCTGCCCGCGCATTGCTTTTCGCGCACTGGCTGCACACGGCAAGCCGTATGCGTCCTCAGCCTGAAGGGCTGCGTTCAACACAGCTTGCGCCAACACCTCTGCCGCCAGCGCACCGATCACGTTGACATCGGCTGAGACGTCGCCCTTCGATGGACTGTCGCCGAGCGAAAGCACAAACACCACATCGCCATCCAGCAACGTGTGGACGGGATTAATGGTGCGCGCAAGACCATCATGCGCCATGATGGCGACCCGCTGCGCCATCGGCTTGGTGAGCGCCGCGTTGGTGGCGACGACCGCCAGCGTGGTGTTTTGCAGCGCCGAAAACGCCATTGCGTCAAACGGTCCGCGCTTCCATTGCTCCAGCGGCGAGACAAAGCGCCCGTCGGCAGGGTCTCGCGCGCCAGCGATGGTTCGCCTGGTGGATGGGTCAACCACGTTGCCCAGCGCGTTCACCGCCACCAGCGCTGCTACTACCACACCGCCAGGCAAGTGAAGGGCTGCGGAACCTAGCCCCGTCTTTGTGGCGTTGGCGAAGCCGAGCCACTTACCAGCGCTGGCGCCTGTGCCAGCGCCGATGTTGCCCTGAAGCACGGGAGCGCTGCTGGCGGCATCGCAGGCGGCATAACCTGCGCTGGCGTCGGGGCGCACGTCCGCGCGACCTAGCGGCAAGTCGAACAACACTGCGGCGGGAATGATGGGCACGCGCGCCACGCCTGTATCAAAGCCGATGCCGCGTTCCTCCAGCCAGCGCATCACGCCATCGGCAGCCGATAAGCCGAACGCGCTGCCCCCAGCCAGCAGCACCGCATGTATCCGATCCACCATGCAAGCCGCTGAAAGCAGCGCGGTCTCGCGCGTGCCGGGCGCGCCGCCGCGCACATCCACGCCTGCCACCGCGCCTGTGGGACACAGCACCACCGTGCATCCTGTGCCAGCCTCTGCATGAGTCCAGTGCCCGACCAGCACACCAGGCACTGCCGTAAGCGTCTCGTTGACTTCAGCCATGATTCAAGTAGCGCATGGCAGCCAGCACATACAGGCGCGCCGCCACTTTCAGCTCTTCGATGCTCACCCACTCATCCACGTGATGCGGGATGTGGATGTCGCCTGGTCCGCAGGTGACGATGGGGATGCCCCTGCGCGCGTTGAGGATCGTGCCATCGGTTGAGCCAGGCACACCGCCGTAGACTGGCGGTTGACCGGTCAGGTCGGTGAAGGCAGCCGCCATCACCTGGACGACTGGCTCATCGCGCGATGTGTGCGTTGGGTGACGCACCTCCACTACGCGCATCTCGTAGCGCAGACGGTCATCGAGCGCCACGACGCCCTCCAGCAGCGCACGCACGCGGCGCGCCAGATCATCTGGGTCTTGCCCGGGAATCAGGCGACAGTCCAGCACGCACTCCGCCGCACCAGGCATGACGTTGTTCTGTGGCTCGCCCTCGCCGCGGGGAGGCGAAGCCAAAATGGTGGGCGTGATGCTAGGCTGACCCAAAAACTCGTGCCGACCATGGCGGGCGATCTCGCGCGCCTCCAGCGCCTGCACCTGGGCGAGGAAGTGCGCCAGCGGATAGGCGCTGTTCACGCCCGTGAGCGGCATTGCGCCATGGCTCATCACGCCGCGCAGCACCACGTGAATCCACATTACGCCCTTTTGCGCGATGCACAAGTGGTTCTCCTCTGGCTCGCAAACGATGCAAGCTGTCACGTCGTCCGCCCAGCCGCGCTCCACGAAGTGTTTGATGCCGATCATCTGCCCCTCCTCGTCGCAAACGGCGCCGAGCAGCACATCGCCGCGCAAGGGCACGCCGCTGAGCTTGAGCGTGCGCATTGCCATCAGCGCACAGCACAGCCCCCCCTTCATGTCGTTCGCGCCACGCCCGTAAATGCGCCCATTGCGGATTGTGGCGCTGAAGGGCGGGTCGGTCCACTGCGCGGGATCGCCTTCCGTGACCACGTCTGTGTGCCCCTCGAACATCAGCACGCGGCGGGCGCCGTCAGCAGGCGCGGCGCCTCGCAGGCGAGCGATCACGTTGGGTCGCGCAGGCGCAGCGAACTCGAAGTGCGTCTCCAAGCCGATCTCACGGCAGCGCGCCTCCACCCAGCGCGCGGCTGCCTCCTCACCGATTTGCAGGTCGGGCTTCCACACGCTGGGGATGCGAGTCAGCGCTTGCACCCACTGGACAAGCAGCGCGTCATCCACCAGGCTCAGGGCGTGTTGCTCTTCAGGAGTGATCATCGCGTTTCGTCCTCGCAGGGGGGTTAAAGTGGCGGCGTATAGCGCCCATCGTGAGCAGTCCAACCGCCATCCACGTAAAACAGCGCGCCGGTGACGTAGCTGCTGGCATCGGAGGCGAGATACACCACCATGCCCGCGATCTCACTGGGCTGTGCCCAGCGCCGCAGGATGCTTTTGTCGGCGTAGGCGCGGTGCCACTCTGGGTTGTTGCGGATGGGAGCGGTGAGCGGCGTCTCGACAATGCCAGGCGCAATCAAGTTGACGCGCACGCCGTGCTCGCCCAGCTCAGAGGCTAACGCGCGGCACATTTGGCGCACGCCGGCTTTGGTCGCCGCATACACGCCCTGCCCCGGCTCGACAACTTCGTTGCGGATGCTGCTGAAGACGATGATGCTACCTCGCTTGCGCGCCACCATGCCGCGCGCCACAGCTTGCACGAGCAGGAAAGTGCCGCGCAGGTTCAAACCCACCACGCGGTCGAACTCCTCCTCGCTTATCTGCAAGAGCGGCTTGCGCACGTTGACGCTGGGGGTGCTGACCAACACATCGGGAGCGGGGATGCGCTCCAGCATGGCGGCGATGGAGTCAGCGCTGCGGATGTCCACTACGACACTCTCCGCTTGTCCCCCTGCGGCGCGGATCGCTTCTGCCACGCGCGCAGCTGGGCTTTCGTTCACGTCCGCGCATATCACACGCGCGCCAAACGCCGCCAGCGCCCAGGCGGAAGCCTCGCCGATGCCACTGCCAGCGCCAACCACGAGCGCTGTGCGATCATCCAGGCGAAACAGGTCTGCGTATTGTTGCAACGTAGGCATGTCCCCAAGTAAACCACCAAACAGTGCTGCAAGAGCGCGATGTTGCAAGACACGCGATCTCACACGCCACACCCACTACAATGGCATTCCCTATGACCGAAGCAGCACAAATCACCCGCAGGCTGAGCGCGCGCGTGCAGGCAGTGCAACCCTCCGCCACCATGGCGGTGGAGGGGCGCGTAAAGCAGATGCGCGCCGCTGGAGAACCCGTGATCGGCTTTGGCGCAGGCGAGCCAGACTTCCCCACGCCCGACCCGATCAAGCAAGCTGCCATCGAGGCGATCCGCGACAACTTCACCCGCTACACCGAGACGGGCGGCACGGCGGCGCTGAAAGAAGCCATCGCTGCGTATGAAAGCGCCAAAAGCGGCATCACCTACACGCCTGCACACGTTGCTGCGCACACAGGCGGCAAAGAGTCGCTGTATCTCGCCTTTCAGGCGTTGTGCGAGCGCGGCGACGAGGTGCTGATCCCGGCGCCCTACTGGGTGAGCTACGTCGAGCAGGTGCGTCTGGCGGAAGCCACACCGGTGATCGTCCCCACCACTGCCGACGAGCACTTCAAAGTGACCGGCGACAAGCTGGAGCGCTACACCTCACCGCGCACGCGCGTGTTGGTGCTGAACTCGCCCTCCAACCCGACCGGCATGGTGTACAGCGAGGCGGAGCTGGAGGACATCGCCCACTGGGCGCGCCGCCACGACGTGATCGTGCTGAGCGACGAGCTGTACGACCGCATCGTCTTCACCGACTACTATCCGCGCTGGCTGCGCGTCGCGCCAGACTTGTGCGACCGCACAGTGGTGATCAACGGCTTGTCGAAGGCGTACGCCATGACCGGCTGGCGGCTGGGCTACGCTGTGGGTCCGGAGTGGATCATCAAGGCGATGCTGAAGATTCAAAGCCACAGCAACTCGCACCCCACCTCGATCACCCAGGCGGCTGCGGTGAAGGCATACACGAGCGACCTCGAAGCTGAGATCGCGCGCATGGTGGCTGCCTTCCGCGAGCGGCGCGACTGGATTGTGGCGGCGCTGAACGCCATTCCAGGCGTGCGTTGCGTGATGCCAGAAGGCGCGTTCTACGCCTTCCCCGACTTCAGTGGTGTGCTGGGCAAGCCGCTTAAGTACGGTCGCGCCTGCCACACCAGCGAGGAGCTGGCGCTGTATTTGCTGGATAGTGTGAAAGTGGGCATCGTGCACGGAGAGGCGTTTGGCGCGCCTGGCTGCGCGCGCCTGAGCTACGCCATGTCGCTGGGGCTAATCCAGGAGGGCATCGCCCGCATTCAAGACGCACTCTCGTTCGCGTGAGCGCCAACACCACGGCGGCGAAACCGCCAAAGCTTGCAATCGCATCGCGCGCTTTTGCTGCCATCCTGCGCCGGCTGGTCGAATGGGCGCTGGCAGGAGCTGTCGTGCTGGGCATCCTCGCCTCCACGTTGGAGGCGCACCAAGTGGCAGATAACCGCATGGCGCCCACTTTGCAGGTGGGGCAAATTGTGTTGATCAGCCGCCTGCCCACGTGGCTAGGCGAATTTCGCCGTGGTGAGGTGGTGTTGGTGAAAGACGACAACGGCGCGGCGTATTTCTCGCGCGTTTTTGCCCTGCCAAACGAAAATGTGCTTCTGGAGGGGTCGCGCATCACGGCGTACGATCCCCTGCTCTCGCCGGTGAGCACCTCTGGTCTGCTGCCGTTCGCTTTGCAAACACTGGAGCAGCGCACGCTGGGCGCCGACGAATACTTTTTGCTCGACGACAACGCGCTTGCCTTGCACACCAGCGGCTCGTTTGGCTCGGCGGATGCGGCGCAGATCCAGGGGCGCGCCTGGCTGGTGGTCTGGCCGCTAAGCGCTGTTCGATTCATCGAGCACCGCCCACCGGCGCAGCCTCAATGACGCGACGCCCGACGGCGTACACACACGCACTATGCCTCAGGTGACTTTGGCGCGGCGCTGGAAGCGCGGGTCTTGCCAGGCGCGGCTGCGCAGCACATCCGCCAGCGCGTGGGCGGCGTCCCACACGTCGCGGTAGCGCACATAGAGCGGCGCAAAACCAAAGCGCATCACATCTGGCGCGCGGAAATCGCCGATCACGCCGCGCGCGATCAGCGCCTGCACCACGGCGTGCGCTTGCGGGTGGCGGAAGCTGACCTGGCTGCCGCGTCGCTGCGGTTCACGCGGTGTGATCAGCTCCAGCGCGAAGTCCGCACAAAGCGACTCTACCAAAGTGATGAACAGGTCTGTGAGCGCCAACGACTTCTCGCGCACCAGATGCATATCCACGCCATCGAAAGTCGCCAAGCCAGCCTCGAGGGCGCGCAAGGCGAGGATGGGGGGTGTGCCGCACAGCGCCTGCGCCACGCCTGGCGTCGGCTGATAGTCTGGCGCGAAGGCAAACGGTTGGGCGTGCCCCATCCAGCCTGTGAGTGGTTGGCGAAAGTCGGCTTGCCAGCGCTGCGCCACGAAGAGAAACGCTGGCGCGCCCGGTCCGCCGTTGAGGTACTTGTAGCCACAGCCGACGGCGAAGTCCACGGCGTCGGCGTCCAGCGCGAGCGGCAGCGCGCCCGCCGAATGCGCCAGGTCCCAGATCGTCAGCGCGCCGCGCGCGTGGGCGAGGCGGGTTAGCCGCGCCATGTCGTGCATCGCGCCAGTGCGGTAGTTCACGTGGGTGAGCAGCAGCAGCGCTACGTCTTCATCGAGCGCGTGCTCCAGCGCGTCTGCCGTCACCAGGCGCAGTGTGTAGCGCTCGCCTGACAGCGCGATCAGCCCTTGCACGATGTAGAGGTCGGTGGGGAAGTTATCCTGTTCCGAGAGAATGACGCGACGGTGGGGGTTTAAGCGCAGCGCTGCGCTGAGCACCTTGAACAGATTGACGGAAGTGGAGTCTGCCACGATCACCTCATCGGGCTGGGCGCCGATCAGAGGGGCAATGCGCGCGCCGAGGCGTTGTGGCAGGTCAATCCAGCCGGCTTCGTTCCAACTGCGGATCAGGCGCTCGCCCCACTCGTGCGCGATGGTGTGTGCGAGCAAGCTCGGAGCGACCGATGGCAGCGCGCCCAGCGAGTTGCCATCGAGATAGATCAGCCCGTCGGGCAGTAGGAATCGCTGGCGCACGGATGCCAGCGGGTCTTGCGCGTCGCGCGCCAGCAGCTCTTCCAGATGCATGAGCGTTATTGTCGCTCAGCGCGGGTGCATACAATCCACTCCGTGCGAGTGCTGCTTTACGACGTCACGCGCGCGCTCACGCCGCGCACAGCGGTGTTCCCCGGCGACACTCCCGTGCGCATTACGCCCACCATGCAAATTGCACAGGGCGCCGCCTGCAACGTGACCGCGCTCACCCTCAGCGCCCACGCAGGCACACACGTGGACGCGCCGCGCCACTACAGCGACACGGGCGAGGGGGTGGACGCAATCTCACTGGACGCGCTGATCGGACCTGCCCGCGTGATCACCGTGCGCGCGCCGCGCATCACCATCGCGACGTTGCAGTCGGCTTTGGACGGCGCGCCCGTGCCGTTGCGACTGCTGATTCACACCGCCGCCAGCGAAGTAGCCGATGAGGTCTGGCAAGACAACTTTGCGCCGATTGACCCCGACGCAGCCGCGTGGCTCGGCGCGCAGGGCGTGCGGCTGATCGGCGTGGATACGCCTTCGGTGGACCTGGCGGACAGCAAGGCGCTGCCGGCGCATCGGGCTTTCCTGCGCTATGGCGTGATCATCGTAGAAAACCTGTGCCTGCGAGCGGTGCCCGATGGGGAGTATGAGCTGATCGCGCTGCCGCTGCGCATCGTCGGCAATGATGCCGCACCGGCGCGCGTGGTGTTGCGGCGCTACATCAGCAGCTCTGGGATTTGAGTGGGCAGGTCCGCCACTTTGATACCAGCAGCGCGCATCGCCTCGATTTTGCCCTGCGCAGTGCCAGCGCCGCCCTCGACGATTGCGCCCGCGTGCCCCATGCGCCGCCCTTCTGGCGCCGAGCGCCCCGCGATGAAGCCGACCACTGGCTTCTTCACATGCTCTTTCACCCACGCTGCCGCGCGCTCCTCGTCGCTGCCGCCGATCTCGCCGATCATCACGATTTTCTCGGTCTCGGGGTCGTCGTTGAACTTGCGGATCACGTCGAGGAAGTCCAGACCGTGCACTGGGTCACCGCCAATGCCGACGATGGTGCTCTGCCCCATGCCAGCCAGCGTGAGCGCGTTCACGGCTTCGTAGGTGAGCGTGCCGCTGCGCGACACTACCCCCACATTGCCCGGCATGGCGATGTTCGCGGGGATGATGCCGATCTTCGCCTGACCGGGCGTGAGCAACCCTGGGCAGTTCGGACCGAGCAGCGTTGCGCCCTTGATGTCTAGGTAAGCGCGCACGCGAACCATGTCCAGGACGGGCACGCCTTCTGTAATGCACACGATCAACCGAATGCCGGCGTCTGCAGCCTCCATGATGGCGTCGGGGGCGAATTTTGCTGGCACGTAAATCACAGTGGCGTTTGCGCCTGTCTCGCGCACGGCTTGACCAACGGTGTCGAAGACGGGCACACCATAATCGGTGACCATGCCGCCCTTGCCCGGCGTGACGCCGCCGACCAGAATGGGAGCATAGGCGTGCATTTGACGGGCGTGGAAGTCTCCTTCCCGACCTGTAATGCCTTGCACGATCAGGCGGGTGTTTCTATCTGCGAGGATCGCCATAAGTCCATGATGTCCTTCAGTGCGCTTTGCGAATCACGGCAGCCACGCTGCCGCGCGGATTATAGCCAGCGGCTTAAGAACCTGTGCGAAGGCAGAGCTTCTGCACTCATAAGCTAACTCACTTTTTGCCCCACCACTTCGTAAATCTTCAGCGTGGGTTTTGAGCGGTTGAGGGTGTAGAAGTGCACGCCGCGGACGTGATGCGCGATCAAATCGAACACTTGTTGCGTCGCCCAGTGGATGCCGATGCGCTCCACAGCGGCGTCGTCCTCAGCTTGCAGCACTGCGCGCAGCAACGGCGCAGGGATGCGCGCGCCAAGCGCCAGCTCGGCGATGCGGATCATGCCCTGTCGTGAGGTGACAGGCATAATGCCAGCCACGATCGGCACGCGGATGCCAGCGATCTCGCAGCGCTCGCAGAAATCGTAAAAGTCGCGGTTGTCGAAGAAGAGCTGGGTGCAGATGTAATCCGCACCCGCGTCCACCTTCGCTTTCAGGTATTCCATCTCCTTCAGACGGTTGGGCGTCTCTGGGTGTCCCTCAGGGAAGCCTGCCACGCCGATGCCGAAATGCGGGAAGTGGCGCTTCACGTAGGCGACGATCTCCGCTGCGTAGCGGAAGCCATCGGGGTGTGGCTCGAAGTGCGTTGCGCCGCGCGGAGGGTCGCCGCGCAAGACCATCAAGTTCTCCACCCCCGCCTGGGCATAGTCCTCCAGCAACTGATGCACCTCCTGGCGGCTGGCGCCGATGGCGGTGATGTGCGCCACCACGGTCAGGTGGGTTTCGCGCTGCAGGCGGATGACGAGATCGCGCGTGAGCGTGCGCGTGCTGCCGCCAGCGCCGTACGTGACGCTCACGAACGAAGGCTGGATCACCGACAGCTCGCGGATGGACTCAAAGAGCTGCTGCGCTGCCTCCTCCGTTTTGGGTGGAAAAAACTCAAAGCTGAAATGCGTACCAGACCTTCGGAACACCTCAGCAATGTGCATGGCAGTTTCAGAGTGTACTCAATGCGCTGGGCGGCTCACAGTGAACGCTTAGGTTGCGCATCCATAATGCCCGCGATATGGCAAATCCGAAAGCAGTCATCATCGGTTCGGGATTCGGCGGTTTATCGCTGGCGATCCGACTGCAGAGCATGGGGTTCGACACCACTGTAGTCGAGAAGCTGGACGGTCCTGGCGGGCGCGCATACGTGCGACGCGCCAACGGCTTCACCTTCGACATGGGTCCGACGGTGATCACCGTGCCGCACTTCATCGAAGAGCTGTTCGCGTTGGAGCGCGGCAAACCCAACCTGGACGGTCCCGACTTCCCCCCAGAAGTGCTGGATGAGCGCAACCGCATCACGCAAGGCGTGAGCGGCGGACCGCACACTTCGCGCTACGTGCAGATCATCCCGATCTCGCCGTTCTACCGCATCTACTTCGACGACGGCACCTTCTTCGACTACGACGGCGACCCGACTCACACGCGCGAGCAAATCCGCGCCATCTCACCTGAAGACCTGGAAGGCTACGAACGCTTCCACACAGCGGCGAAGGCGATCTTCGAGCGCGGCTTTTTGCAGCTCGGCTACACGCACTTCGGTTCGCTCGCCTCGATGCTGGCTGTTATGCCCGACTTGCTGCGGCTCGATGCAGTGCGCACGTTGTTCTCGTTCACCAGCCGCTACTTCAAGAGCGACAAGCTGCGCCAGGTGTTCAGCTTTGAGCCGCTGCTGATCGGCGGCAATCCGCTCGCTGTGCCTGCGATCTACGCGATGATCCACTTCGTGGAGAAGACGTGGGGCATTCACTTTGCGATGGGCGGCACGGGCGCGTTGGTGCGGGCGTTCGTGCGCAAGTTCGAGGAGCTAGGGGGGCACATCCGCTACAACAGCGAGGTGTCGCGCATCATCGTCACCGCACCCGACGGCGGCGAGCCTTCGCGCTTTGGTCGCAAGGTGGCGCGCGGCGTGCAGCTCACCAGCGGCGAGGTGATCCCCGCCGACGTGGTGATCTCCAACGGCGACTACGCCAACACCTACATGCGCCTGATTGACCCGCGCTACCGCATCTTCCACACCGACGCGCGCATCCGCCGCACCAAATACTCCATGTCGCTGGTGGTGATTTACTTCGGCTTCAAAGCAGACGGGCTGAACCTAGACCTGCGCCATCACAACATCATTCTCGGACCGCGCTACGAGGGCTTGCTGCAAGACATCTTCGAGAACAAAGTGTTGGCGGAGGATTTCTCGCAGTATCTGCACATCCCCACCGTCACCGACCCCAGCCTGGCGCCGCCAGGACATCACGCTGCTTACACGCTAGTCCCCGTGCCAAACAAAGACGCCCGCGGAGCGATGATTGACTGGCAGGCGCAAGGTCCAGCGCTGGTGGACAAGGTGCTGCGCTTCCTGGACGAGCGCGGCTACATCCCAGGACTCTGCGAGCGGCTGGCGTACAAGAGCTTCATCACGCCCGATTACTTTGAGGACACACTGAACAGTTACGTAGGCAATGCGTTCGGTCCAGAGCCGCGCCTCACCCAAACGGCTTACTTCCGCCCTCACAACCGCAGCGAGGACATCGAGCGGCTATATCTGGTCGGCGCTGGCGTGCAACCTGGCGGCGGCACGCCCAGCGTGATGATGAGCGCCAAGATGACCGCGCGGTTGATCGCGCAAGACTTTAAGCTGTAGCCCGCAATAGCAAGCGCCGGCTGGTCGAACCACTCAGCCGGCGCTTCGCGTTTATCGCCGCAGGTGCGCGCTTGCGATCAGGCTTTTACAGCGCCGTATTTGAGCGCAGCATGAGCCGCCGCCAGGCGCGCAATCGGCACGCGGAACGGCGAGCAGCTCACGTAGTTCTGCCCGATTTGGTAGCAGAACGCCACAGTTTCTGGGTCGCCGCCATGTTCGCCGCAGATGCCCACCTCCAGGTTGGGGCGCGTGCGGCGTCCCTCCTCCACCGCCATCTTCATCAGGCGGCCGACGCCGTCCTTGTCAATGGTCTGGAAGGGGTTGAAGGGCAAGATGCCCTCTTCCACATACTTGAGCAGGAAGCTGCGTTCGGCGTCGTCGCGCGAGTAGCCGAAGGTCATCTGCGTGAGGTCATTTGTGCCGAAGGAGAAGAACTCCGCCATCTGCGCGATCTCGCCTGCGGTCACAGCGGCGCGGGGGATTTCGATCATGGTGCCGAACTTGTACTTCAGCGAGACGCCGTTAGCCTCCATCACCTCCTTCGCCACCTTCTCCAGCTCTGGCTGCACGCGCTTCAGCTCATTCACGTGACCCGTGAGCGGGATCATCACCTCTGGCATGGGGTCGTAGCCCTCTTTCTTCACGTTGCAGGCTGCCTCGAAAATGGCGCGCACTTGCATTGCGATCAAGCCAGGGATGAGGATGCCCAGCCGAATGCCGCGCAGACCCATCATCGGGTTCTGCTCGTGCATGGCGTTCACCGCGTGCAGCAGCGCCTGCTTGCGCTCGTAGTCCGCCTGCTCCTCCTCGCTGAGCGCCTCGAACTGGCGACGGGTCTCATAGCGCGTGACTTCGCGGATCAGTTCCTCACGGGAAGGCAGGAACTCATGCAGCGGCGGGTCAATCAGGCGGATGATCACGGGCAAGCCGCTCATCACGCGGAAGAGTCCCTCGAAGTCGCTGCGCTGGAAGGGCAGCAGCTCGTCCAGCGCCTGCTGCCGCTCTTCGGGCGTGGAAGCCAGGATCATGCGCTGCACGATGGGCAGGCGCTCGGTCTCAAAGAACATGTGCTCGGTGCGGCACAAGCCGATGCCCTGCGCGCCGTAGGCGCGCGCGCGCTCGGCGTCCTTTGGGTAATCGGCGTTCGCCCAGACTTGCAAGCCGCGCATGGGCTTGCCATCGGCGCCGACGCGGGTCTTGCGCGCGCTGATCTCGTCTGCCCACTTGAGCAGCGTGACCAGGTCCTCCTGCTCCTCGAAGGACGGGCTGACGGTGGGCAGTTGCCCGACGTAAGCTTCACCTTTTGCGCCGTCAATGGAGACCCAGTCGCCCTCGCGGAGCACGTGACCGTTGGCGGTGACGGTGCGGGCTTCCAGGTCAATGCGCAGCGCGTCCGCGCCGCACACGGCGGGGATGCCGAACTGGCGCGCCACCACCGCCGCGTGGCTGGTCGCGCCGCCGCGCGAGGTGAGGATGCCCTTCGCCGCCACCATGCCGTGCACGTCGTCTGGCTTGGTCTCTGGGCGGATCAAGATCAGGTCCTTGCCTTCTTTTGCCCACGCCTCAGCCGTGTCGGCATCGAAGACGAGCATCCCGACCGCCGCACCTGGCGAAGCGTTGACGCCTGTGGCAAGCAAGCGACCCTCCGCTTTGGCTGCTTCCACCACGGCAGGATCGAATTGGGGATGCAGCAGGAAGTCCACATCAGCAGGTGAGACACGCATCACGGCTTCTTCTTTAGTGATCAGCTTTTCCTTCGCCATGTCCACCGCGATCTTGACGGCGGCTTTGGCGGTGCGCTTGCCGTTGCGCGTCTGGAGCATGTAAAGCTTGCCTTGCTCGATGGTGAACTCGACGTCTTGCATGTTGCGGTAGTGCTTTTCGAGCAGGGCGGCGATCTTCATGAACTCCTTGTAGGTCTTCGGCATCTCTTTTGCCATTTCGGAGATCGGCTTTGGCGTGCGAATGCCCGCCACCACGTCCTCGCCTTGCGCGTTCACCAGGTATTCGCCGAGCATCACTTTCTCGCCAGTGGAGGGGTCGCGCGTGAACGCGACGCCAGTGGCGCTGTCGTTGCCCATGTTGCCAAAGACCATCGTTACCACGTTCACTGCGGTGGGCAGGGTGCTCTTCCAGCCCATCTGCTTGGCGTATGTGCGCGCCTTGTGCCCTGTGGCGCTGCGGAAGACCGCCATGGCGCACTCCTTGAGTTGCTCATACACATCTTGCGGGAAGTCGCGCCCGGTCTCCTCCTTAATCACCTGCTTGAAGATGGCGACCAGCTCTTTCAAGTCGTCGGTGGTCAGCTCGGTGTCAGAGGTGTATCCTTTCTGCGCCTTGAGGTGCTCCATTGGCTCGTCGAACTTCTCGTCGGGAATGCCGAGCACCGTGCTGCCGAACATCATCAACAGGCGGCGGTAGGAATCGTAGGCGAAGCGCGGGTTGCCGGTGACCTGCGCCATCTCTTCGACGGTGCGGTCGTTCAAGCCGACGTTCAGCACGGTCTCCATCATGCCAGGCATGGACTCGCGCGCGCCGGAGCGCACCGACACCAACAACGGGCGCACGCCCTTCACGCCGCCGCCGAATTTCTTGCCGGTCTGTTTCTCCACCGCCTTCATCGCTTCCAACGCCTGGTCCCAGATCTCTTTGGGGATTTTGTTGCCAGCTTTGACGAAGGCGTTGCAGGCTTCCGTGCTGATGGTGAAACCCGGCGGCACGGGCAAGCCCGCGCGGGTCATGTCAAATAACCCAGCGCCCTTGCCGCCCAGCAGCTCGCGCTGTTCGTTCCACGTCTTCGCAACCTTCTCGACGCCTTTGCGGTCGGTAAACAAAAAGACCCACTGCTTCTTCATAGGTTGTGGTTTCGGTGTTGCCGCTTTGCCGTTGGCGCTCGTTTTTGGCTTCTTTGGCGCAACAGCCGTAGCCGCAGTTTTCTTGGGTTGGGTTTTCACACAGCCATTGGCTTCTCTCCTTGACACGCTCAGTGTTCACTGTCCCAGGCGCGCCTCACGCCACCGCATAAGGGACTGCGATGGCTCTTTGCTCAGCGCGCAGGTGTGTCTATTCAACTGATTGTACAAACTTCACCGTCCGCAAGTGTAATATCAACACCACAAAATTGCACTCACCAGATGGGTGATTCAAGGGTAGAAGGTGTAGGCGTCAGCGACGTGCGCAGCCAAGTTCACCAGGATCGCCGGCGCGAGACCAAGCGCGAATATCAACACGGCAGCCAGGCTCACTGCAATGCGCGCACCTCGCGCAGCCTGGATGACGGCAGGCGGCGATGCCGTCTCTTGCACTTCGCGCGACGCGCCGAGCGCTGTGCGCATCCCGCGCACCAGACCCGCGAGCAAGCTCACGCCGCTCAGCGCCAACAGCAGCGCGATCTCGGAATCGCCCAACGCGCGGGCGACGAGCCAGCGCGAGACAAACCCCACCGTCGTGGGCGCGCCCGCTAGTGAAAGCCCTCCAGCCACCAACGCAACTATCGTCCAGCGATCGGGGCGAGTGCGCAGCGCATCGAACGTATCGCCGCCACATTGCGCGCGCAGGCGCTGCAACCCAATCGCAAAGACGATCAGCGCCAACGCGCGCCCAGCCATGCTGACCACTTGCGCCTCCACCTCCAGCAGCGAGAGGGGGCGCATGAGCAGCAGCCCAGTGCCGATCTCTGCGATCAGCGCGCTGCCCAGCCACCGCGAGAACGACATCTGCGCCCAGCCAGTGAGCGCGGCGATCACCAACATCACAACGCCCAACGCGCGCAATGCGTCATTCACCAGCGCGCTATCGCGCAGCCAGAAATTTGCTTCCCATAAGTCCAGCCAGAGGAGCTGCGCCGCGCCAGTTGCCAGCGCTCCCAACAGCGCTATCACTGGCGGCTGCGCATCGCGGGCGACCAGGTGCAACCATGAGTACAACGGCACACCCCCCAACAACAGCACCACCGCCACCATGATCAGCGCAGCCGACGTGCTGTAGTTCTGCGCCAACAGCGCTGCCTCTTGCGTTGAAAACTGGCTGACCCGATCGCTCAGCCATCCAGCCAGCAGGAACAACGGCAGGGTGAACGTCGCTGTCGAGAGATAGCGCAACGCCGCCTGACCGCTGCGCTCGCCGACGCGCTGGCTCTGGATGAGAAACACCGCCACCGTCGCTGCTATCTGCCAGGTGAAGGCTGCGTATGGCAGCGGGCGCACGATCAGGCTGATGCCGAACAAGCCGATTATCAGCAACCCCAAAGGGTAGAAAATGTCCTCTGGCTTGGCTGCTGGGGCAAACAAAAAGACGACAAGCGCCATCAGGAACAGCATCAGCAGCGCGGGCTGGTTCGTCGGCGTCAGCACCAGCGCGCGCCCCAGAAACGACACAGCGACGACGGGATCAACTGTGATCGCCAACAGGCGCAGCGCGCCCTCGGCGGGTCGCACCAACAGCGCGATTATGAGCGCGCACGCGACAGACACCATGAGCCATGCTGCGCGATGCCAGCGGCGAACGACAAGGGCACCTCCAGCAACCAGCAGCGGCACCAGCGCGATGAGAAGAGAGGCGGGGATGGTCATGGTCTTGACGCAACACTGCGGATGGGTGGACAAATGGCGCGCCCGTCTCGGCAAACGGCGCTGCTTCGGATCGAGGAATGTGGAGAGGCGCTTCCCTTCACGTGTTGACCTCTTCGCTCGTGCGAATCAGACAGCGCACGCTCATGTCACTTCTGGCTGATCAACGGGGACGATAGCTCCCTCGTCTGCCGCGATCACCAACTCATCGAGATTGACAGCGGGTTCTTCCTCCATCACAGCAACATCGGCCTGGGTCACGTATGCGACCGCCAAACCGCTGAACAACGTGATCAGCGCCATCAACACGCTCACCCCAAGGCTCGGCTCCAATGGTAAGTAAGCCAGCTCGAAGCCGGAGAGGAACATCAACAAGCCAACACCGACATTCAGCGCCTCTGGCGCGGTTGCGATCAACAACACGCTCACACCGAGCAGCGCATAAGCTGCCAGGCTCAACGCCCGCGATTCGTCGGGCAAGGGGAAGCGCGCCGCAGCGCCAAAGGCAACGCTGATTATCAGAAGCGCGATGGCGGCGCGCAGCAGAAGCTGAGAGGAGAGCGCGCGCACGTTGGGGCGCACGAGTCGTTCCACCGCCACACTCTCGCCGCGCAGAGCGCGCAGTGTGTCTGCGCGCTGCGCAGCAATGCTCAGTACAAAGATGGCGACCCCCCCTGCACCCACCTTCAGCAGGCTGAACAACGGGTCCACCGCGCTCGCCAACAACAAGCTGGCAGCCGCGTAATTCAGCAACAACGCGGGCAAGGTGATGCGCCAGTTGCGTATTGCACCGATGATGAGCGTGATCGCCAGCAGCCCAATCAACGAAGGCACGAAAAGCGCCTGCGAGATGCGACTGAGCAGCGCGAGGAAATCTGCCACGTGAACAGCATTGTACGTCAGCGACCGTCTGGCTACAATGTGTGGTTTGTGCGCTGGGATTCTCTTGACCGCGCCGCACTGATCAGCATCGGCGTGTTGCTGGTGCTCGCCGCGGCGGTGATCGCGCGGGGCGACCAGGTCGGGCTTGCTGTGATGCAAACAAACCCGGCTCACGGCGAGGTGGGCGCGTCGGTGCGGTCGAGCGTGCAGGTCATCTTCAACGAAGCGCCAAACCTCGCCTCGTTGGATGAACGATGGCGCGTCGAGCCGCCCGTGAGCGGCACGTTGCGCGCAAACGGTCCAGTAGTGTTCTGGACGCCCACCACTGCGCTTGCGCCAAATCAGACCTACACCATGACCATTGACGCAGGCGTAACAAGCCAGCGCGGGCGCACACTGCTGCGCCCAGTGCGGTGGAGCTTTCACACGCGACAACCGCGCATCGTGTATTTAGCGCCAGCCAGCGGTTACGCCAATCTGTTTGTGCTGGACACAAGCGACCCGGGCGCAGCCCCTCAACGCCTCACAGAAGAGCCATACGGCGTATACGACTTCGCCGTCAGCCCCAACGGACGCCACATCGCTTACAGCGTCAACCGCGAAGCGGTCAACCCAGAGCGCGACTTGTGGCTGATCAACAGCGACGGCAGCGGGCGGCGGCTGATCGTGCGCTGCGACGGTCACATCTGCCAATCTCCGTCCTGGTCGCACGATGGCGCGCTCATCGCGTTTCAGAAGCATCCACTGCTGGAAGGGACGCTGGGGCGCTCGCCAGGGCCGGGTCGCATCTGGATTTTGAATCTCGAAAGTCAGCAGGCTGCGCCGCTGTTTGAAGACTCTCAGCGCATCGGCAGCCTGCCCCGCTTCGCCCCGCGCGACACCCGCCTGGCATTCTACGATGGCGTGCGCAACGTCATCCACGTGATCAACCTGGCGGATGGCAACGCGCAAGAATTGCCCAGCGTGATGGGCGACACAGGGAACTGGTCTCCTGATGGAACGCAGTTGGTGTATCCAGAGCTGGTGGCTTCCGACGCTGGACAGTTCAGCCAGTTGTTGCGCACCGACCTGATCAGCAACGTGATCGTGCCGCTGACGCCGCTGGGCGCATATAACGACCTCGGCGCAGCATGGTCACCCGACGGTGAGTGGATCGCGTTCGGGCGACAGGATTACACCAGCGGCATCAACGGGGCGCAGGTGTGGTTGCTGCGCGCCTCTGGCGGGTCGCCCATTCGGCTCACCGAAGCCAGCGGCTTCAACTACGGCGCTATCTCATGGAGCCCAGATAGCCGTTATCTGCTTGCACAACGCTTCGACCTCGTCACACCCAACGCAACGCCCGAAGTCTGGTTGCTATCTGCAGACGGCGCAACGCAGCGCCTGATCGCCGTTGACGCAATGCTGCCCGCGTGGTTGCCGTGAGCTGCAGAGCCTTCCTATTCGGGCTTGTGGGCAATCACCAGCGCACTTCACGCGCGCAAAAATCGTATAGAATACAGGCGCTAACAACCTGGCGGAGCGCCCCATGACACACGGCGCTTCAAACTTCTGCAATCAAAAGGAGGAAAGACCTCAAGTGAGTGACGAAGTGTTTGCGACGATTGATGAAAGCCCCACCCCTGTAGCAACCGCCGAGCCAGAAGTGGCGGGCGCATCTGCTGCAGAAGCGGAGGCTACTCCGAAGCAAGTCAGCGACCTGAAGCCGCGCATGGCGTTTGACGGTCGCGTGACGCGCGTGACGCTCGGTGGCGCGTTTGTAGACGTGGGCATCGGCGTGGATGGTTTCCTGCACGTGTCTCAAATCATGACCGACAACGGGCGACCAGTCACGCGCGTGGCAGATGTCCTGAAAGAGGGCGACATCATCAAGGTGTATGTGCTCTCGGTCAAGCCTAAAGAGAACCGCTTCGCGTTGACCATGCGCCCACCAGCCGCCTACGACTGGGACAACCTGCAAGTGGGCATGAAGCTGACCAACGTGAAGGTGGTCTCGCAAGAGTCTTTCGGCGTGTTCGTTGATTTCGACGGACCTAAGCACGGCTTGATCCCACTCAACCAGATACCCCGCGGCGTAAAACAACCCGCCGTCGGCGATGTCATTGAGCAGGTGTGGGTCACCGAAGTGGACGCAGCCAGGCGCCGCATCGGCTTGACAATGATCGAGCCGCCCGAGCTGCCCTGGAACCGCATCCGCAAAGGCGAGCGCTATAAGGGCCAGGTCGTGCGTGTGGAGCGCAGCCTAGTGACCGTGGACATCGGTGCAGAGCGCGACGCGATGGTGCGCGCCTCCGCCATGAACATGACTTTTGCGGATATGCGCGCCATCGTGTCCAAAGGCGAAGAGGTCACCGTGCGCATCACGCGGGTGGACCCTGGGCGCAAAGTGCTGGACGCCGTCCTGGAAAACGTGGATCCGCAGGACTATCTGCTCTCCGCCGGTCCCGACGAAGAACTAAGCTCGTTCGCTGCAGCGCTGAAGCGTGCGCAGCAGATCAAGCGCATGCAAAACAACAGCTAGCCTTCACCAGGCTCCGCTTTCTGGTCTTTCCTCCTCAGCATCTCTGTCAGGTGTCTTCATCTGCACATCCTCTGGCGCGTGGCTGAGCCACGCGCTTTGGTTGTTTATTTGTCACCATGGAGCTCACGGAAGTCGAGCGCGAGCGATTAGCCGCGCAACAAAAACTGCGCGCGCACGGCATTGATCCCTACCCTCCCCGCGTTCGATTCGCCCGCCAGCGCACGCTGGCGCGAGAAGCCGCCGCGCGCGCGCGCGACGGCGACACATCCGAAGTGGCGGTCATGGGGCGCGTTGTGTCGCGCCGCGTGATGGGCAAAGCCGCCTTCATGCACATCGAGGATGTCAGCGGGCGCGTGCAACTCTACGGTCGAATCGGCGAAGATTCGCTCAGCCCCGAGTCTTTCGAGTGGTTCAAATCGCTGGACATCGGCGACTTTCTGGAGGCGCGCGGTGCGCTGATGCTGACGCGCACGAGTGAACCTTCGGTGCGGGTGCGCGAGTGGCACTTGCTCGCCAAGTCGCTCAGCCCGCTGCCGTTTGCCAAAGAGGAAGTGCTGCCCGATGGCACGGCGGTGCGCCACAGCCCCTTCTCCGACCCAGAGCTGCGCTACCGCCAGCGCTACGCCGACCTCGCCGTGAACCCCGACGTGCGCCAGGTGTTCGTCCTGCGCGCGCGCGTCATCCGCGCCATCCGCGAATTCCTCGACAGCGAGGGCTTCCTTGAAGTGGAGACACCCATCCTGCAGCCGATCTACGGCGGCGCCGCGGCACGCCCATTCATCACCCATCACAATCAGCTCGACCAAGACCTGTACCTGCGCATCTCGTTTGAGCTGTATCTCAAGCGCTTGTTGGTGGGCAACTTGGAGCGCGTCTACGAAATCGGGCGCGACTTCCGCAACGAGGGCGTCAGCTTCAAGCACAACCCAGAGTTCACCATGCTGGAGTTTTACGCCGCCTACATGGACATGTATGACGTGATGGACCTGACCGAGCGGATGCTGCAACACGTGGCGCGCGCCGTGCTGCCGCCCGAAGCAGAAGGCAAAAGCACCTTTCGCGGGCACACGATCCACTGGCTGCAGCCTTTTCGCCGTGTGCCACTCCGCCAGGCGATCCTGGAGCGCACTGGCATTGACTACACCGCCCACCCCGACGCCGCCTCGCTCGGCGCTGAGATCGTGCGGCGCAGCCTGCTGCCGCCAGAAGCAGTACACGGCAAGACCTGGGGCAAACTCGTGGATACCCTCATCGGCGATTACGTGGAGAAGACGCTGATCGAGCCGACCTTCCTCTACGACTATCCGCGCGACATCTCGCCTTTCGCCAAAGCCAAGCCCGACGACCCCAACACCGTAGAGCGCTTCGAGGGGTTTATCGGTGGCATGGAGATCTGCAACGCCTTCACCGAGCTGAACGATCCTCTCGACCAGCGCGAGCGCTTCCTGGCGGAGGCAGTGAACGCGGAGGCGGGCGAAGCCAACCCGGTGGACGAGGACTACATCCGCGCGCTCATGTACGGGATGCCGCCCGCCGGCGGCTTCGGCATGGGCATTGATCGGCTGGTGATGATGTTTGCCAACCGCGACACCATCCGCGAGGTGCTGCTCTTCCCGCACCTGCGCAAAGCGGATTAAGCTCAAGCCCCCAGCCCACTCATCAGGCGACGCGCGATTTGCACAGCGCTGCGCGGCACGGCGCTGCTCAGCAAGGTGAGCACGCGGTTGTGGACGCCCGGCACGCACACCACCTCCTCCGACCCAAGCTGGTTCAGCGACGCCTCCACCACCTGCTCGGCGGACTGCCACATCACGCCAGGCAGCGCGTCGCGGCGGAAGCCAATCGCGCGATAGGGCGCGGCGTCGTGAAACTCGGAGAAGGTGAAGCCCGGACACAGCGCCTGCACAAACACCCCGCTGCCCCATAGCTCCATTTGCAGCGCCTGCGAGAACGTGATCAAGTAGCGCTTGGTGGCGCTGTATGTGACGTTGCCTGGCAACGGGAACCAGCCTGCAATAGAAGCCACGTTGATCACACCCCCACGCCGACGCGCCAACATGCCCGGCAGCGCTGCGCGGGTCAGGCGCACGCTCGCCGTGACGTGCACGTTAAGCATCTCCAGATGGCGCTCGTAGGGCAGCGCCACGAAGGTCTCGGTTGTGCCGAAGCCCGCGTTGTTCACCAACAGGTCGAGCATCCCCGCTTCAGCCAGCTCTTCGGTCACGGCAGCCACGCGCTTCATGCCTTCCTCCTGGCTCAGGTCGGCGTTCACTGTGCGCACGCGCACGCCGCAGCGCTGGCGCAGGTCTTCCGCCAGCGCGTCCAGGCGCTCCTGGCGGCGTCCGCTGATGACGAGATGGTAGCCATGGCGCGCCAATCGGCGCGCGAACGCCGCGCCAATGCCCGAAGACGCGCCCGTGACCAGGGCGGTGGCATCTGGCGGCGCTGCGTTCAGGAAGGGCGACGGTCGGCGCTGCAACAGCTCTGGCGCCGCCACTTTCCACAGCGCATAGCCCGACACGGCGGCGCCGATCAACGCGAACAGGCGATTCAGGTTGCTCATCGCGCGCCATGCTATCACGGCTGCGGCGACACGACAACAGCAGAAAACAAACAGGGTGGACTCACAAAACTGTGATATATCCTGAAAGCCGATGGCTGAACAATTGCTGTTGTACATTTCCGCAGCGCCGCAGTTGCGCGCAGAGCGCGACATGCTGGCGCGCCTGATCAGCAACGTGCCAACTTCGCTGGGATGGAACATTCAGCAAACGCCCGCCAGCACAGACCGCGAGCCAGACCTGGACGCGGCACAGCGCGCGCATCTGTTCATGCTCATCCTGGGCAGCGACATCCAGGCGCCGATGGGTCTGGAGTGGATGGCTGCTCAGCGGTCTGGCGTCCCCACTCTGCTGTGGTATCACGCCAACGCTCCTCAAACCCAGGCTGCGATAGGTTTTATGCGGCTGGCAGCCAAGCACGCCCGATGGCTGCCCTTCACCAACACGGGTGACCTGTGCCGCCAGGTCATGCGCCAGATCGTCGAGCACCTTGTCGCACGGCGCGACGCCTATCGCCTGGACGACGCCGAAATAGACCGTCTGCACGCCTGGAGCGCCTCTACAGACGTTCAAAGCTACAGCAGTGGGCAGGGTCGCAGTGTGGCGGATGCCAGCGCGGTGGTGCTGAGTGTGGAGCGCTTCACGCCTAGCCAGGGCAAATTGATCGGCGCGTCAGATCAGGCGCGCGACTGAGGCGATTCGCCTTCGATGTCAGCGGGGTCTACGGGCGTCAGGCGCGGGATGAAGCGCGGCACGGCGCGCAGGTAGCGCTCGTATGGCTCGCCGAAGCGCTGCCGCAGCTCGCGCTCTTCCAGACGGATCTGCATCGCCAACTGCATCAGGTAAATCACCAGCAGCATCGCCAGCACCAACTGCTGAGTCACCAGCGCCGTGGCGGCGATCAGCGTGGCGTCAGTCACGTAGAGCGGATTGCGCACATAGCGATACGGTCCGGACACCACCAGCCGCTGCGGCACGTTGTTCTGCTGTGCGGGCTCGCCTGGAGGGAACAACGCGCCTGCAAAGAGCAGGCGCGCCCAGCCCATCTGCCCTGCCGCCCACACGCCTACGCCAACCGATAGCACCAGCAACGCCCAACCGATCACCTGAAGCGCGCCTGGCACTTGCCACGTCCACCTCAGCCACACTGGCGCCAGCGCGATCAGCACGACCGAGGTGCCGATCCACATGCCACCCACCTCGACGAGATACCACATGCGCTTGCCGCGCGCCCCTTGCGCGCGCAGCCACGCCCGCCAACGCTCCAGGAACGGATACGTGAGCAGATCGATCACCACCATGCCCCCGTAAAAACACATCACGTACGCCGGCAACAACACCCACTGTCGCAACACCAGCGCATCTGCCGAGATCACCAGGACGAACGACAACAGCCACAGCCACGACGGACCGTGGTGCCAGGTGTGAGAAGATTGCGATTGACTCATACAACGCCTGCCCTTGTTGTAGCACAGATGAGCACGATGCGTCGAAGTGATGCCGCGCGCACGCCATGCGCTGCGGGCGTGGCGCGCGCTCGCCCGCCCGTCCAACACCCAACGGCGAGGACGCCATGCCTCAGGTGACTCTCTCGCTGCGCGAATGGCGACGCCTGGCGATCAGCCTGGGCTGGTTCACGGTCGCCGAAGCGGGGCTGTTGCTGGCGCTGATCACCAGCCTGTTCGGCGCGCCAAGCTGGACGCTGGAGTTCACCGCGCAGTTGATGCTGATCGTGGCGTTGCTGGTGGGGCTGAACTTCGGGCTGGTGCCAGTGATGTTGTGGTTGCGCGTGCCGATCAACCCGCTCACGGTGAACGGTGCGGCGCTGCTGCTCAACGGCGCGGCGCTGCGATTGGCTGCCAGTCTGCTGGCAAGCCCAGCACAGGCGCTCAGCTTGCCGACTTTTGTGCCAGCCACCGTGTTGCTGGCTGGCGTGAATGCGGTGCTGAACGGCTTGATCGCACTGGACGATGAATACACATTCTTCCAGTTCATCATCCAGTCCACGCGCGACCCACGCCAGGCACGACAAGCCAGCCACAACAACGTCTGTCACGGGATGGTGCTGCTGCAAATTGACGGGCTTTCACACACACACCTGCGTCGCGCGCTGGGCGCTGGCATCATGCCCAACTTGTATGCCATGCTGCGCGAGGGATTCCACATCACCTGTTTCGACTGCGGCTTGCCATCGCAAACATCCGCCTTTCAGGCAGGCATTCTCTACGGCAACAACGACGACATCCCCGCCTTTCGTTGGTACGAACGTGAGCGCGGGCGCATGTTCATCTCGAACCGCCCAGAAGACGCGCGCGCGCTGCAGTCGCGCTTTCAACAGGCGCAGGGGCTGCTGCGCGGCGGCTCGTCAGTCAACAACCTGCTCAGCGGCGGCGCGGCACGCGCTGTGCTGACGTTGAGCGAGATGCACACCCCGCGCGCACTGGAGGACCTGATCGCGTTCTGGCTCAACCCCGTGATCTTCGGGCGGACGCTGATGTTATGCGCACTGGACTTGCTGCGCGAGATCAACTGGTCGTTGCGTCAACGCGCATGCGGCACGCGCCAGCACATCCTCTCGCCACACGCGCTGCTGCGTCCGCTGGTCAACGTCTTGCTGCGCGATATGACTTTCTTTATCGTGATGCGCGAGATCCAGCGCGGCAGCCCGATCATCTACGCCACGTTCGTCGGCTACGACGTGGTGGCGCACACAGCCGGACCGGAATGCCCCAACGCGCTCAACACGCTGCGCGGCTTCGACCGCCACCTGCGGCACATCCGCCAAGCCATCCGCTACTTGGCGCCGTTTGAGTACGACTTGTTTGTGCTTTCCGATCATGGGCAGACAGGCGGCGCGACGTTCCGTCAGCGCTATGGGTTCACCCTGCGCGAGTGGATCGCCCAGCACATTCGCCGCGAATCGCGGGTGAGCGAGACGCCCACGCACGAAGAGGCTGGGCGCTCGTTCGTCAGGGCGCTGGTGAGCGACCTGCGCGCCGCCAGCGAGGCGCTGCATGGACAAAAACAGCGCCGCATTCGCCGCGCCACCATGCGCGCAGCGGCGCAGGCGCTGGAGGAGCTGGCTGCTGTGCCACCCACCCCCCAGGAGGGCGAAGATGTGGTGGTGTGCGCGTCTGGCTGCCTGGCGCATGTGTACTTCCCTTCCATCGGTCACCAGCCGCTGACGTGGGAGCAGATCGAGGCGATTCATCCCGATCTGATCAACGCGCTGTCGCAACACGAGGGCATCGGCTTCGTGGTCGTGCGCGACACAGAGGACATCATCGCGTTAAATCACCAGGGTGCGCGCAGCCTGACCAGCGGGAAAGTGATCGGCGTAGACCCGCTCGCCCCCTTTGGCGACACAACGCTGCGCGCGGCGCAGTTGCGGCGGCTCAGCGAGTTCTCCAACAGCGGCGACCTGATCGTCCACAGCGCGCTCTACGCCGATGGCAGCGTGGCAGCGTTCGAGGAGCTGATCGGATCGCACGGCGGGCTAGGCGGTCCGCAAACGGAAGCGTTTATCATCCACCCTGGGCTGCCCATGCTGCGCGAGGTGGGCGTGCGCGATGCCACGCACCTGTTCACCATTCTCGATCAGTGGCGAGCGCGCGCCGTCTCATCCCCGCCAGTTGCGATACTTGATCAGCGCGCGCAGCGTGGGGATGCCATCTAGCGGCGAGAGCTTCTTTTCTTCGTAACGCGCCTGATAGCGGATTGGCATCTCCAGGATAGAGTAGCCGCGGCGGATGATCTTGGCGGTGATCTCCGCTTCCACGTCGAAGCGGCGGCACTCCAGCTTTAAGCCCTCCACCACCTCGCGCGCCATCGTTTTGTAGCACGTCTCCATGTCTTGCAGTCGCACGCCATACAGCACGTTGGTGGCAAAGGTGACCAGGCGGTTGCCCATCGCCATGTACCAGCGCTGCGAGCTGAGGTTGCGCACGCCATACACCACTTTCGTCTTGCCCTCGATGATGGGTTGAATCAAGCGCGCATAATCGTTGGGGTCGTATTCCAGGTCAGCATCCTGGATGATCACGATGTCGCCCGTGATGTGCTGAATGGCGGTTTGAATCGCGGCGCCCTTGCCGCCGTTGACTTCGTGGGTGATCACGCGCAGGTTGGGGATGTGCGTTTGCTCGCGCAAGATGTGGGGGGTGTCGTCCTTCGAGCAGTCATCCACCAGGACGATCTCCTTCTCGACGCTGCCGAGGTCCACCTGCGACACGCGCCGCAAAATCTCGGCGATGGTGGCAGCCTCGTTGAACACGGGCATGATGACGGATAGCTTCACAGAACCTGCCTCTCGCTGTCGCTAAGTGTACTGGAGCGCGCTGGGCGTCATGTCCGTCGCAAGACGAAACAAAGCAGCGCGCCCTGGCGCACGCGCACCTCTGCCTCGGGCGCGATCATCACGTTGCTCACGCCGCGCGCTGGTCCGAAGAAGAGCGACTCACCGCGCAGCGGATACTCCAACCCGCGCGTCTCAATGCCGTGCGCGTCGCCGCCGATCGGGATGAGCGACACCAGGTCCCCTATAGCGCCTTGCCATTGGCGCTGCGCGGGCGCGGCGCGGGCGTCAATCAAAAACAGGCGCGTGTCGCCGTGCGCGAAGGTGACTCGTCTGCCGCGCAGGGCGGGCATCGCCAGCAGCAGGATGTTGCCCATCTCGTGATCGCGCCGCCCGCCAAACGCGCCCAACACGACAATCTCGCTCTCCTCCTCTGAGGGGAGCGGCATCTGCACGGCAAAGCGCAGCGCCAGCTCAAGATCGGTCTCATCTTTGCGGGTGGGATGGCGGTGCAACTGGGCGCCGCGCGCCTGGAGTGCGCTCAGCGCAGCTTCGTCGAGCGAGTCGAAATCGCCGATGACGTGGTGCGGACGCAAATTCAGGCGCAACGCAACACGCGCCCCGCCGTCGGCGCAGATCAACACATCTCCTTCGCGTAACCAGCGGGCGACATCGTCCGCGCTGGGAGGGTCTCCGTTGGCAATGATGATGACTTTCAAGGCTGCTCCTGGTTCGCTTGGCAGCGCTGCTCACGTTTCGGCGGTGTTCCAGTTGACGCCGTCTGGAAGGCGATTCTACTGTAGCGGAAACGCGGCGAAAGCGCGGACGGAGCGGGAACAGTGGTTTCCACATGGCAGCAGATGCAGAAGCACGATAGCTGCGCGTGATGCAGTTTTATCGCGGCTTCCGCGTTCTTTCATGAGTTTATGGTGGCTGCTGTGCGGCGCAGGCTTTGTGGCTGCTATGATATTGTGACATCTTTAACAAGCACAAGGTGCGCATGGTTTTCACATATCGCGTGACATCCGGCGATCTCGAACATTATGGCACCCATAGCGACATGCGGCTGGCTTCTTCGGCGCTGCCGTCAGGGGCATATACCACTTTCCGCACGTATCAGGGCAACCGCATTTTGCGGCTGTGGGATCACCTGCGGCGGCTAGAGTTGACCGTCCAACTGCTGGGCAAGGAGGGGGCGCTGAACGATGACGAGGTGCGCCACTGGCTGGCGGTCGCGCTCCACCGCGCAGGCAACGCCGAATCGCGCGTTCGTCTCACCTTCACACCGCCAGATTTGTATATCTCCGTTGAGCCTTTCCAGCCCTATCCCCTGCGTTGGTACGAAGAGGGCGTGCGCTGCATGAGCGTGCCAGCACACCGCGACAACCCCCAAGCCAAAAGCACCAGCTTCGTGAGCGTCGCTGCACAAGCGTATCAGAGCCTGCCTCACAACGTGCATGAAGGCTTGATGCTGGGCGAGGATGGCAGCGTGCTGGAGGGGCTGAGCAGCAACTTCTTCGCCATCTTGGAAGACGCACACGGGCAGCCCACCCTTTACACGGAAGAGGCGCACGCCCTGCGCGGGGTGACGCGCATGTTGGTGCTGGAGCTGGCGGAGAACATCCTGCCCATCGTGCGACGCGGTCCGCATTACGACGACCTGCGGCGCGCGAAGGAGTGCTTCATCACCAGCGTCTCGCGCGAGATCATGCCAGTGGTGCAGGTGGACAACATCGTGATCGGCGACGGGAAGCCCGGCCCGATCACGCGCCGCCTGATGCAGGCGTTCCAGGAGATGATCGCCCGCGAGGCGCAGCCTTGTGAGCTGAAGCGCACCCCGTGAGCAGCATCGCCCCCGCCGCACCGCGCCCGCTGCGCCTGGCCGCACCGCGCCCGCTGCGCCTGGCGCCAGCGCTGGCGTCGCTGGTCGCGCTGCGCACCATGCTGGACGCCGGCATTCGCGCGCCGTTGCCGTATCTCACGTTCATCGCCGCTGCCTTCGGCGCACAAGCCGCCGACGCGGGCTGGTTGGCGACTGCGCTTAGCCTGGCGGGGCTGACTTCGCTGCTGGGGGGCGCGTTGGAGTCGGCGCTGGGGCGCCGGCGGGCGGTGATCGGGTTGGCGTCGTTGTTCGCACTGAGCTGCCTGCTGATGGCGCTGGCACAATCGCTGGCAATGGCGCTGGCGCTATGCACACTGCTGGGGGTGAGCCGCGCCATGATCATGCCGCACATCCAGGCGTTCGTTGGCGATCATGTGCCCTGGCAGCGGCGCGGGCTGGCGATTGGCGTCGTCGAGCTGGCATGGGCGCTGGGCTGGATCATCGGCGTGGTGGCGTTCGGCTGGTTGATCGAGCGCGTGAGCTGGTGGGTGCCGTTTGCGCTGCTGGGCGTGGGCGGCGGGATCAGCTTGATAGCAGCGCTGCGCTTCGCGCTGACGAGCGACTCGCCACCTCGTCCACTCGCCAGGCATGGCGCGATGGTCGGCTTCGCGCAGTGGGGCGCGGTGATTGCTCAGCCGCGCGCGTTTCGTTTACTTCTGCATGGCGCGCTGATCTCGGCAGCATCGCAGCTTGTCACGCTGGCGTACGCGCCGCAACTGGTGCAGGCGTTTGCGCTGACGCCTGCCAGCCTGGGCGTGGCGTCGGTGGTGATTGGGGTGGCGGAGATCGTCGCCGAGCTGGGCGCTGCAGCGCTGCTGGACCGGCTGGGCAAGTGGCGGGCGATGGCGCTGAGCACGTTCGGCTTTGTCGGCGCACTCGCTGCGCAAGTGCTCCTGTCAGACACGTTGGGCGGTGCGCTGGCAGGGCTGTTCGGCATCTTCCTCACATTTGAGTTTGCGCTCGTTGCCTCGTTGGCAGTGAGCACAGAAGCCGTGCCGCAGGCGCGCGCAGCCATGGCAGGATTGCTTGGCACGCTGCATTCTGGCGGGCGCGTGGCAGCTTCGCTGGTGGCGCTGCCGTTGTTGTTCAGCGCGGCGTGGTCTGGAGTGCTGGGCGTGAGCGCGGGGCTGGCGCTGATCGCCGCGCTGCTGGTGAGCGTCAAGGGGCAGCGAGGCTAGCGCCTGCCGGCGCCGCGCTGCTGAACATGCGGTCGCGGAGCTGGGCGATGCGCTCTCGATTGGGCACCACCACTTGATACCCCTCCGGCGTGGTGACGAAGTCGGTGTAGCGCTGGTCCAGCACCTCCGAAACGATCCGATCGCGCTCGACGCGCTGCGCCAGCACCGCGAGCTGCTGCATCTCGTCGAGCGTCATGTTGGTCTTCACCGAGCTGCCGAGTTGCTCCAGCAGCTCTGGCGCGGCAGCGATCAGCGACGCCAACACGCGCGGGTCTTTGATCTTCTCGCGCACCGCCAGAATCACCTGCTGCTGGCGGCGCGCGCGGTCGAAGTCGCCGCCACGCGAGTGGCGCGTGCGGGCATATTTCAGCGCCGTCTCACCGTCCAGCGTATGTGTGCCTTTAGGTAGCGCGAACACCTCTGTGCCGTAGTCCTCTGTGGGATAGTCGGGGTCGTAGATGTCCTCTGGCACCTCGATGGTGATGCCACCGATGCGGTCAATGAACGTCTCGAAGACGGTGAAGTTAATGCGCACCACGTAGTGGATCGGCACGCCGAGGAAATTCTCCACGGTCTTCTTCGCCAGCATGATGCCGCCGCCGGGGTAGTCGGTGGTGTCGCCGATGAAGTTGGCGGTGTTGATGCGATTGTTGCCGTGTCCAGGGATCGGCACCCACACATCGCGCGGGATGGACAACATCCCCGCCTGCATGGTGACCGGGTCGAGTGTGAACACGATCATGGTGTCGGTGCGGTGGGCTGGCTCGCCGTCGCCCATGCGCTGGTCAATGCCCATCAACAGCACGCTCACCCGCTCTTTGCCGTTCCAGGGCTGCGGCAGCACAATGCCCTCCTCGCCCTGCGGGACGGGCTGCGCCGGTCGAGGCTGCGCCATCATCTCTGGCAGGAACACGAGCTGGTTGGCGAAGTAATCGTAGGCGCGGCGATACGCGAAGATGCTGGCGCCGACGGTCACCATCACCACCCCCAACACCGTCGCCAACCCTATCAACAATGGACGTTGCACACGCACAGGCGAAGACAATGTTACCATTGTGGCGCTCATGTCCACCATGCGGTTGACGCCTTGTTCAGACGCGCCGCAGCCCGACCTCTTCACGGCAATGCGCGCCCGCGCGCCGCACATCATCTGCTACGGCGACCTGGTCACCGACCTGGTGATGGCGGTGGAGCGGCTGCCCATCGAGGCGGATCGCGTGCAAGCAATCCGCGCGATCCAGGTGGAGCCAGGCGGCGCAGGCAACTTTTTGATCACCGCAGCACGGCTGGGCGCACGCGCGGTCGCGCTGGGCACCATCGGCGCTGACCTCTACGGCGATCAAACCATCGCCGCGCTTGCAGCAGAAGGCGTGGACGTCAGCCTGGTGCAACGCGGGGCGGGCACTGTGAACGTGCTGGTGTTGGTGTTGGTGGACGACGCCGGTCAACACGTGTTCCTCGTCCGCGACGGCGCAGGTCCGCCGCTGGTGTTGGACGCTGCCACGCGCGCACGCATTTGCCACGCCGACGCTTTCTTCCTGCCCGGCTACGCTTTGCACGAGCACCGCGTGAAGGATAGCGCGGTGGAAGCCGCTGCGTTGGCAGCCCAGGCGGGCGTGCCGGTGATCAGCGACCTAGGACCGATCGTGAGCGAGCCAGCCGCCCGCGCCGCCGCCGAGGCGATCACCCAGCTCAGCGCCGTGAGCCTGCTCACCGCTGACGAGGCGGCGCGCTTCACCCACGCGCCTGACGAGGCAACCGCCGCCCGCGCGTTGCTCGACATGGGCGCGCGCTGGGTGGTGATCAAGCGCGGGGCGCAAGGCTGCGCGGTGTATGCGCCCCCCGCCCAGCGGCACGAGATTCGCGGCATCCCCGTGCCTACCCGCGACACCACCGCTGCCGGCGACGCCTTCGCCGCAGGCTTTGTCGTCGCCTGGCTCACCCACGGCGACGTTGTCCGCGCGGCGGCGTTCGCCAACTGCGTCGGGGCTGCCAAGGTGCAAAAGTTGGGCAGCGGCAGACAATGCCCCACCCCAGACGAAATCGCGCGCACATGCGCCTTTCAGGCGGCTGTGTTCTAATCACAGCGCTTGACGACCATGCGCAAACTGCTTGCGATCTTCGCGCATCCCGACGATGAATCTTTCGGACCTGGCGGCACCTTGGCGAAATACGCCGCCAATGGCGTTGCCGTGCATTACCTGTGCGGCACGCGCGGCGAATCGGGCACGGTGGATGAGCGCCTGCTGAACGGCTACCGCGACGTGGCAGAACTGCGCACCGCCGAGCTGATGCGCGCCGCAGAGGCGCTCAGCCTTGCCAGCGTGCGCTTTCTTGGCTACCACGACTCCGGCATGGCGTGCGCCGACGACGCGCCCGCCAGTGTGCTGTGCGCCGCCCCGCTGGACGAGGTCGCGCAGCGCATCGTCGGCTTCCTCGATCAACTCCGCCCCGACGTGGTGATCACACACGACCGCTTCGGCGGCTATGGTCACCCCGACCACATCAAGCTGCACCAGGCGGTGCTGCGCGCCTACGAGCTGCGCTACGGCGCGCGTTGGACGTTGGGCGCGGACGGCTTGCTGCGCGGCGTGTGCGACACACCTGCCCCGCGCCTCTACTTCGCTGTGATCCCCAAAGGGTGGCTCAGGTTGGCGACGCGCCTGCTGCCCTTGCTGGGGCAAGACCCGCGCCGCTTCGGGCGCAACCACGACATTGACCTGGTGCGCATTGCGAGCTGGGATATGCCCATCACCACCTGGGTGGACGTGCGCCGCTACGTGGATCGCAAGCAGCGTGCCTCCACGTGTCACGCCAGCCAGCAGCCCATCGGCAGGCAGAGCCTGATCACGCGCCTGGTCTTCCGCCGCCTGCAAACCACCGAGTGCTTCTCGCGCGCGCTGCCGCCTTATCAGCCCGGTGAGCGCCGCGAGACGGGCTTGTTCGGAGACTAAATCGCCGCGCGCCGTGGGTCGTCGCATCGCCTTCTTCGACATGGACAAGACGCTGCTCAGCGCGAGCAGCGGCTGGCTCTACACCCGCTTTCTCTGGCGCCGACGCCTCATCTCAGCCAGCGAGATGCTCGGCGTGATCCTGATCAGCGCGCAGTACACGTTCAACCTGCTCAACTTCCCCCACGCAATGGCGCGGCTGGGACGACGGGTGAGGGGCGGCGACGCCGAAGCCACCCGCCGGCTATGCGAGCAGTGCGTCGCCGAGGACATTTTGCCCACCCTCGCCCCGCGCGCGGTGCAGCGCCTGCGCGAGCACCAAGCGGCAGGCGATCATGTCGTGCTGCTGTCCGCCTCCACGCAGTTCATCGTGGCGCCAGTCGCCCGACACTTGAACATTGACTATCGCTGCACCGAGCTGGAAGTGCGCAACGGCAAGCTGACCGGCGCCCTGGCGGACGAGCCATGCTACGGCGCGGGCAAGCTTCACTGGGCGCGCCGCATCGCCGAGCCGATGGGCGTCGCGCTGCGCGACTGCGCGTTCTACACCGACTCCTACTCCGACCTGCCGCTGCTGGAGGCGGTGGGCACGCCTGTGGCGGTAAACCCCGACAGCAAGCTGCGCCGCCACGCCCGCCAGCGCGGCTGGCGCATCGAGCAGTTCTACTAACCCCTCACCCCCAAACCCCCTCTCCCACATGGGAGAGGGGGTTTGGTTGATAGGAGGGGCTGAGGCCAGCCGTGCCAGCGCCGCGCCTCGTCGTCCCCAAACATGGGAGAGGGGGCTAGGTTGATAGGAGAGGCTGAAGGTGAATGCGCGGAAGACCCAAACCCCCTCTCCCACATGGGAGAGGGGGCTAGGTTGATAGGAGAGGCTGAGGGTGAATGCGCGGAGGACCCAAACCCCCTCTCCCACATGGGAGAGAGGGTTAGGGGTGAGGGCTGCTAACACCCTACCCTCAGCGGCTTGGCGTCATACCACACCTGGCTACCGCCCTTCACCGCCCTAAATTGGATGTTATAGGCACCCTGCGCGTTGAAGGTGAACGTAATGCTGCCGTCGGGCGTCGCCGCCGTGCCCACGTTGCCCCAGTTGTTGGCAAACCCCGACGGCGTCACCTGCGCCGGGTTGCCTGGATTGCAGGGGGGGAGATTAGTCGCATCTTTAACCAGTATCTGCAGCACGTCGAAGTCGCCGTTGTAGCCGCTGGGGTGCGGCTTGTCCAGACCGAACCAGTAGTAGGTGCACGAGCCGCCCACGTTGATGTTGGAGCAGATGTCGCCGTTGTATGGTGGGTTGAAGGGCTGGTTGGGGTTGGTGGTGAACAGTGGCTCGCCGTAGGGCGACCCAAACTCCCAGCGCACGGTGTATTGCTGCGTGCCGGGGTAGCTGGAGGTCATCGCGTTGCGGATGTAGTAGGTGCCGGTCACGGTGGCGTTGAAGTTCAATTGCGCGCTGCCGTTCGACACAGTCGCCAAGCCGTGCAGCGTGGGCGCAGTGCAATTTGTCACGTTCAGCCCGCTGCGGAATTGCAATTGCGCGCCATTGATCGGGTGGTTGGTGAAATACAGGCGCACGCTGCCCGTGCGCGTGACGTGGATAGCGAAGAAGTCGCTGCTGTTCTTCAGCGGCCAGTTGAGGGGGGTGTTCACCGCCAGCGGATAGGCGCTGCACGCATTGACGTTCTCCGTCGGCGGGAGCACGCGCCAGGCGATGCGATACGGCGGCGGCGCGCTGCTACCCACCACGCGGAAGAACACGTTCCCCGCCGGCACCGCGCTCACCGTCGCTGTGAGCACGCTGCTGCTCAGCGGCACCACGCGCAGCAGCGTGAGCGCGTTACACGCGCCCGAAAACACCTGTAACTGATGCCCGGTTGTCGCATAGTCGGTCAGCCAGACCTGCACGATGCCCTGGTTGGTGGGGTTCTGCGCCCAGAACCAGGCGTTGGCGGGCGGGTTGGGCACGGCGTAGTTAAACGACTGCACGTCTAGCTTGGCGGCGTTGCTCGCCGCAGCGCTGCACGCATCTGCGCCAGGTTGCAAGCCCGGCAGCACGCGCCAGGCGATATTGAATGGCGCCGGCGCGCCGCCCACGGTCACCACGCGCACATACACCTTCGGCTGCGTCACGATCACCGTCACCGTCGGGTTGGGCGCCACCCCTATCGGCTGCACCAGCGCGATAGAGCCGCAGTTTGCACCCTGATACACCTGCACCTGCCCGCCGCTGGACGGTGCGTAGTTCGTCAGCCACACTTGCAGCGCGGTGGTCTGGGTGATGTTCGCGTGGGCGAAGAACCAGGCGTCTTGGCGCGTGCGGGCGATGAAGTAGGGCGTGGACGGCTGGAAGAGCTGGTACGCCCCGCTCTCCGCCGCGCAGGCGCTGCCGCCCGGCTCTGGCAGCGTGTAACCGATCGGCAGAAACACCAGGTGTTGCTTGCGCAGCAGATATTGCGGGCTTTCCTGCCAGGTGTTCGGCGGGTCACCTTGCTTGCGGATGCGGAACACCACGCGGTCGCCCGTGTTGTACGCGCTCACGTCGGCGCGCAGCCGCAGCGTGTGCACGCTCCCCGTCGTGACGGTCTGCACGCTGCCGATGGTGATCGGCACGGACGGCTGGATCACGTCGTTCACGATGGGGATAAACTCCGCTGTGGTCGGGTCGAGGTCGCCCTCGTTAGAGGAGACGGTCACCACCACCGACGGCGCGATGGTGGTGAAGGTCAGCACGCTGCCCGACATCGGCGACCAGGCGATCAGCAGCGCGGCTTGTGCGCCGAAGTCTGCGCTGGGCGGCGCGTCGTCTGCGGGGGGCTGCGGTGCTGGCGCGATCGGCGTCGGCGCGGGTTCTGCGTTCAGCGGGATGGGCGTCGGCAGCGCGGGGGGTGCCGGCGGCGGGGCGACCTGCTCTGGGATCGGCGTCGGCGTGGGCGCGCGCTGCGCCTGGCTGGGTCGCGCAACCGGGCTAGCCAGAAGAGCCATCACCAGCAGCGTCAAAGCGAGGATGCTGGCGAAGGCGCGTGTGACGAGAGACGTCTTCATAAACAGCTAGGGCTTTCTCCGCCGGGGCAGCCAGCCAGGCTGGCTGCCCCGCACAACGCGAGACTACGGTATCGGTGTTGGAGTTGGCTCTGGGGTCGGACCCGAAACTTCTCCGATGGGGGTCGGCGTGGGCGGCGCCGGCGTCGCCGTCGGCTGCGTGCCGCCACCACCACCGCCCCCGCCACCGCCGCCCGGCGGCGAGACGCCGATGCACATGATCTTCTCGCCGAAGTCAACTGGGTCTTGACCCGCAGGACGGTTAGGCGAAACGCGCAGCGTGATTCGGAAGCAGCCTGTGCCGATGTCACCTGCTCTGAAGGTGAGCGGTCCGGTGCCAGTGGTGGGCAGGCTTCTGCCTGGGAATGGCTCGCCTCTCGGACCGTAACGCGAATCGGATTCAAAGACCAGACTCACGGCTTTGAGACCATACACCTCCCACGCCATAGTGAAGGTCTGGTCGGGATTGACGTAGGCGATGTTGCCAGGGCTGTTGCCGACATACTCGAGGTCCTTGCGCTTGCAGAAGGTCCAGACGGCGGGATTGCCGTTGCGACCTGCCTGCCAGTCGGGGTTTGCCTCGTTGCACTCTGGGTAGGCGGTGGCTTGTGTGTCCACCACGATGGTGAGCATGTCCTCCTGCTGGTTGCCGTTCAGGTCGCGCCAGCGCAGCTTGATCTGGCGCGTGCCGAAGACGCCCGGCACTTCCACGCGCATGGTCTGCGCGATCGGACCTTTGTAACCCTGCCCGTCGCCCTTGTCGAACTCGCCGTCGCGGAAGTTGGGGATGGTCCAGAAGGCATAGGTCATGCCGTTTTGCGGGATCGGGTTCTGCTCCACACGCAACACGCCCAGCGGACCGACGCGCGTCAGCCCGCCACCGCTCGCCTGGGTGCTCACCACGATGGTGAGCGTGTCCTCTTGCTGGTTGCCGTTCAGGTCGCGCCAGCGCAGCTTGATCTGGCGATTGGTCAGGACGCCCGGCACTTCCACGCGCATGGTGCCCGCGATGGGCGGCACGTAGCCCTTGCCGTCGCCCTTGTCGAACTCACCATCGCGGAAGTTGGGGATGCTCCAGAAGGCGAAGGCAGTGCCGCCAGGCGGGATGGGGTTCTGCTCCACGCGCAGCACACCCAGCGGACCGACGCGCTGCGCAGGGGGCGCGGCGGGCGTGGGCGTCGCCAGCGGCACGAGCGGCACTAACCCCACAGTCGGCTGGGGTGCAGCGGGTGGGGCAGGTCGCTGCGGCAACGGCGGCGCAGCCGCCACGGGCACATTTGCTGCGGCGGCGTTCGGCTGCACGTAATCGCCGATCACCCAGCCCACGCCGCCAGCGCCGGCGGGGAAAGCGATCTGCCACCACTTGCCATCCTGGCTCTTGCCGCGCACAGCAACTGTTTGACCCTGCTTCAGCTCGCCGATCTTGTCGTAGCCCGTGCCCGGACCGGTGCGCACGTTCACGAATTCATTGGTGACCGTCAGGCTAGGGGCATCGGCAGGCGCGCTCGGTGTGGGCTGATCTGCGCCTGCCTGAGGCGACTGACCCGCGGCTGGATTGGGTTGTGGCGCCGCGGTGGGGATCGTCTCTGGAGTGGGCGGCGGTGCTGAGGTCGGCTCCGCCAGCGCTTCAGCCGTCACTACCAGCGGCTCGCTCTGCGCCAGCAGTTGGTTATCAGGCGGTCCATAAGCGCGAATCTGGATGATGAAGTTGCCAGCCGATAGCGGCGTCCACGGCACGTTGACCGGGAAATTCGGCACGCCCTTGGAGGCGTCGGGGGCTTTGAGAGTAGCATACACCGCGTTGTTGATCAGCACGTCCACCTGGCTGATCGCCTCGCCCTCCACGGAAGACACAATCGCGATGCTCTGCCCCACTGTGAGCAGGCTGCCCGACTCTGGAGCGGTGATGGTGATTTTTGGGGGTTCGCTGCTTGCGCCGCCGCACGCGCTCAGCGCCAGCGCAACCACTCCCAGCACAAACCAAGAGGCAACGCGTTTCAAGTTTCGATGCATGTGGCTCGTCAGGTGAAAGGATGTCAAACTCTTCATAGCAATTCGGTCCGCGCAAATAGCGGCTGCGCCTCATCCAGCGAGAAAGCAGTATGTGCGCGGCGTGCAGGTGGCGCGCGGGCAACCTCCCGCGCGCTGGTCGCAGCCCTGTGGTGCTTCTAACTGAATGCCTAGTATATCCAAAATCATTCGCACATCTGCCCGCGTGGTAAGCGCAACCCTACAACGCTCATCGTCAGCCAGCCGCGCGCGCTGGCGAGACGATTCCGCGTGCGTGAGATCGTAGCTGGGCGCCAGCCGCCTTGCCTAACGCGGCGCTGACTTTTACCCAACAGTTGCCAGGCGGGATACGGCAAGATGTCCGCGATTGCTTTGAAGATTTTCCGTGCATTTTGCAAAGCGGCACAGCGCAGGTGGCGCTGAGGCATCACCCGATGATCCCCTGCCCTGCCAGGCGCGCGTCGGCACATGCGCGCAGCACGCCCATATCTACGCCCGATGCAGGGTGAAGCCGTAAATGTGGAAAGCTGCGCTTTGAATTGTGGAGAAAAGCGAACTTTTGTGAATATCTGTCCGTTTAACGTTTCGTTCATGGGCGCGCAGCGAAAGCGGCGGGCGCTGGCGAGAACGGCAGCGGCTTGCGCCAGCGGGCGTCGTCGAACTCCGCCCAGCCCGTGCTCCACAGCGCGGCGTGTCCCGACGCAGGCGCCTCTGGAGGGATGGGCACGTCCAGCAGCGGCGCGTCGTCGAGCCACACGCGCAGCCGCTGACCGCCCACCTCAATCCCGACCTGTCGCCAGCCGTCCAGCGGCGCGGCGGGCGTCGCACGCCCCAGCGTCAGCATCTCACCTGCCCGCACCCACACCGCCTCCACTGTGCCATCTGCGGTGCGATGCGCGCCGAGGTAGTTCGCAGCGTCTTGCAGGCGCACTGCCAGCCCCCAGTTGCCGTGCGCGCGCGCCTCGAAGACCAGGTCGCTGCCGAGCAGCGCCGTGCGCAACAACCCCGCGCCCTGCCCCACCAGCGTCACGTTCTCCACCGCGTCAGCCTGCGCGCGCCACTCCCCACCCAGCGCGGTCCATACGCCCTCATCCACCCGTCGCTGCAGGGAGCGCCCGGCGCGCAGGTCTGCCGCGCGGTGTTGCAACACCCACTCCGTGCCGAGCACCTTGCAGATGTAGCCGTGCATCACGCCGTCGAAGATGTGCTGGAACAGGCACGCCTGGTTGTCGCTCAGTTGAGGCGCATCAGGCAGCGGCGTGAAAGGTCCGTAAGGCGTAGGTCCGGCGTAGATTTTGGTCTTCCAGGCGTTTTCGTTCACTTCCGTGCTCAGGAAGTATGTGCCGTCGTGGAACATCAGGTGAGGCGCAGCCAGCTCGTACGGCGCGCGGATCAGCAAGCGCTCGGAAAGCGGGTTCGCCAGCCGCTCCACGCGGTCGGCGGTGCGCATGCGAATCTCCCAAAATCCGACCTCGTTGCCGCCGCGAAACCAGTACAGGTGAAACAAGCCCGTGCGCGGGTCGCGGAAGAGGGCTGGGTTTTGATTGCGCACGCCCGGCTGCGGCGCCACCAGCACCTGCGGCGGGTCGCTGAGCGTGACGCCGTCGCGGGTGGTGCGCATGACAATGTGGCTGGTGCCGCAGTGATCGCGGTCGTACACCAGGTAGATCACGTCGCCGACTTGCAGCGCACTCAGCCAGCGCTCGCCCTCACCGATCAGCAGCGGCTCGGGGCGCTTGTCCCAGTGCAGCAGGTCATTGCTGCGCGCCAAGCCGATGCCGCCGCAATTTGCCAAGCCGTAGTAGCCCCAGAAGCGGTAGCCATCGCGATTCAGCTCCACCACGCTCAGCGTGTGCGGCGCTTCGGTCTCCCAGTCCAGCGAGCGGGTCATGATGGTGGTGGGCGGACCGAAGGTGTAGTAGCCTGCGCCGGGCTTGCCGAAGTCGTCGAACATCTCGAAGGTGCGCCGACCGCTGGAGAGGTCTTCCGCGTGAGCTTCAGCAGAGTAGCGCACCTGCACGGCGAGCGATCCGCCTGCTGGCAGGTGCGACAGCTTCGCCCATCCCCGCGCCATGCCCTGTCGCACCGACTCGATCCAGAAGTTCACCGCGCGCCCGTCGGCGTCGTGCAGGCGCAGCCGTTGAAGGTGCGCCGACGTCGGCGCGGGCAGCACGAATGGCAGTTGCACGTCGCGCAGCTCTCGCTCAGAGGGGTTGGTGAAAATCAGCCGCGCGGGTCGGAGCGAGGGACTGGACACCATGCCAAGCCCCAACGCCACCCACGCACACGCCACCACAACAACGCGACGCATGAGCCGCAATCCTAACGCCTGCGCCATCAGCGCGCCCAGCGCACCTGCATCACGCCAAAGGCAGCAGCGCCTGGCGACGAGCCAGCGAACACGCGCGGCGGATGACCTGTCGCCTGCGCGTAGCGCGCCGCCACCTCGGCGATGGCAGCGTCGCTGCCGCGCTTGCCCAACACCGCCACCGTGCCGCCGGAGCCGCCGCCAGTGATCTTGGCGCCGTATAACCCCGCCGCTGGTCCTAGCTCGCGCACCAACGCCACCAGCCGATCTGTGCCGGGCGACCCCAAACCGCAGGCGACGTAGCTGGCGTGAGACTGATACATCAGCTCGCCCAGCAGGGTCAGGCGCGCCTCAGTGAGCGGGGCGCTGAGCAACGCTGCGAACGTCTGCACGCGGAAGTGTTCGTAGATCGGGTGCGCGGTTGGGGCGCGCACGGCATAGCGCTGCTGCGGATCCACGCGCGTCACCGAATCGGTGGTGCCGCCGTAGCGCGCCAGGAACGCCGCGCCGTCCATCTCGACGGGCAGATGCGCCGCAAAGTGCTGCTCAAACGCGGAGGGCGTGACGTTCGCCAGGTAACCGCCCCAGCGCGCGTCGGCGACGCGCACCGTGCCTGGCTGGTCGCCGGGCGCGGTGGGCAAGCCCGCCATCTCCGCCAGGATGCGGTAGCCCATGAACGCGCCCACGCGCACGCTGGTGTAGTCGCTGCCGCTCACAGCGTGGCGCTCGCCGGAATCAATGCCCCAGAACGCCACCTCCGACGGCGGCGATACATGACCGATGAGCTGCGCTGGCTGGCAGAGCAGCGCGAGCAGCGTGCCGCGTTCGCCGCAGGCGGCGGTGATCTGGTCCATCACGCCGCACGGCGCGCCAACCACGTAGTTCTCCACGCGCTGGCACAGCAGCGCCAGCGCATGCGCGTCCAGCGAAACGCCGAAGGCAGCTGCGACCGCCTGCATCGTCGCCACCTCCAGCGCTGCTGACGAGCTGACGCCTTTCCCCTCTGGCACCTGCGACCAGACGCACAGGGTTGCGCCTTGCTCGAAGGCGATGCCGCGCTCTTGCGCCAGCACGGCGAACACCCCTAGCACGTATGCCGCCCAGTGGCGCGTCGCGTCGGCGAAGTGCGCGCGCAGCGCAGCATAGCCCGGCGCGCGGGCGAGCGCGAGCAGCCCATCCAGCGCGATCTCCATCACTGGGCGGTCGCGCGTGCCGTCCTCGCGCTCGCGCAGGCTGAGGACGCGCAGCGCGCGGGTGGGCTGCGGTTGTACGGCGACGAAGGTCGCCTCGGCGATGGGCATTTCCAGCACCAGCGCGCCGGAGTAGTCGGCGATGCCGCCCATCACGTCCAGGCGACCCGGCGCGCGGGCGATAGTGATCGGCGCGCCGGGTAGGAAGAGCGCGTCGGCGTGTTCAGCCAACACTTTCAGAAAGTCGGGCAGGTCGGGTGTGGGGACGCGCGGAGGCGCGAGGATGGTGAAAGCGTGTTCAACGCTCATGGTGCGAATCGGCGCTGGCGATCTCCAGCGTGTAGTGACGGGTGGGCGCGGCGCGCAGCTCGGCGGCCTTTTCCTCTGGGCTGGTGTCGCTGAGGAAGTTGCCGCCGCCGATCTCCGGTCCAGCCAGATACTTGAGCAGTTGCGGCTGGCGCAGCGGCGGATGGAACTCGATGTGGAAGTGAAAGGCGCGATGGTCGCCGCCGTCGGTTGGCGCCTGATGCAGCGCCATCACGTACGGGAACGGCATACGCCACAGGTTGTCGTAGCGCACGAGCAAATCGTGCAGCGCGGCGGCGAAGTCCACTACCTCTGCATCGGTCAGGTCGCTCACAGCGGCGACGCGGCGCTTGGGGGCGACGTAGGCTTCGTAGGCGTAGCGCGCGAAGTAAGGGACGAAGCTGATGGCGCGCGCGTTTTCGCAGATCACACGGCGGCTATCGCGCTGTTCTGCGGCGATAATCGCCTCGAACAAGCCGCGCCCGTGCGCGCGCCAGTAACGCGCGCTGGCGGCTGCTTCTTGCTCAATGAACTTGAAGATGAAGTTGGTGGCGTAGATTTGTCCGTGCGGATGCGGGTTGGAGACGCCCACCACCTCGCCGCGGTTCTCGAAGATCAGCACGTGTCGCACGTCGGGTCGCGCGCCCAGCTCGCGATACTGCGCTTGCCAGACGCCGATCAGGTTCTCAACTTCGCGCAGGGACATCTGCGCCAGGCTGAGGTTGTGGCGCGGGCTGTAGCAGATCACCCGCGCGATGCCGCGCGCAGGACGGCTGCGATACACCGCGTCGGGCGGCGAGGCGGCGTCGGGCGCGTGCGGCGCGACACAGGGGAAGTCGTTGTCGAAGACGAAGATGCTATCGTAGTGGGGATTGCGCGCCCCATTGGCGCGCGCGTTGCCAGGGCAGAGGTAGCACGTGGGGTCGTACTCTGGCAGCGGGCGCGCCGACTGCGCCACCATGTTGCCCTGCCAGGGGCGCGTTTGCCGATGGGCGGCGACAATCACCCACTCTTCGCGCAAGGGATGCCAGCGCTCCTCCCAGACCATGAAGCAGATGATACCCGTTGAGCTATGCCTGCGCCAGCAGGCTTGTGCCAGCGCGCAGCACTGCCTCCGCAGGCGCCTGGCAGGCAAAGCGGCGCCATGCGCGCGTCTCGCGCAGCAGCGCGCGCAGCAGCTCGCGCTGGCGCTCGTCTTGCTGAAGCAGAAAGCGGACGGCTGCGCGGATGGTCTCGTCGCGCTGGTTAACGCGCGCCGCCATGCGCGCGATCACGGTTGCCTCATTCACGTCGTCGCCGCGCCGTTGCGCCACCTTGATCATGCCGGCGACGGCAGTGAGCAGGTGTTGCGGGTCGTCATCTGCGTCTGCGCAGCGACACGCCAGCGCCACCACTTGCGGCTGCGCCCGCGCCAGCGCCTCTGCTAATGCTTGTGAACCAGGCGGAGGCGCAGCGATCACCAACACTGGGCGTGAGCGCAGCGCGCTGCGCGGCATCGCGCCTTCGCCATCGCCCCACACTTGCACTGCCTCAGCGCCAAACTCCTGCGCCAGCGCGCGCGCCACCTCGCGCCAGTCCTGAGACTGGCGCGCATCGCGCACCACAAAGTCCCCCAGCCAGACCTCGTCGCGCTGGGGGGCTGCGCGCAAATGCTGGCTGTCGAAGTGCAGCGCCTGCACCACCACCTGCGCCCGCGCCACGCCGCGAAAGACGCTGCGCCGCAAGGTGAACGTGAGCGCGACGCGCGCGTCGAGCGGGGGCAACGGCTGCGACGCCCCACCCCACCAGAGCGCATCGCGCAGGTGCCCATCGCTGTCGTGCAAATGCAACCGCACGTGCGAGCGCCCCTCGCCCAGCGGTTGGATGTTCGCCACGCGCAGCGCGTCGCAGCGCAGCAGAGGGCAGGGATTGCCTGCACCGAACGGCGCCAGCTGCTCGATCTGAGTCGCCAGCGGCAGGTCCACCTCACGCCAGGCGACGGTGAACGCCTCTTCTACAGGCGGCGGCTCGCTGCGGGCTGCCAGTTGCTGCGCCACGGCGCGGTTGATCGCCTCACGGAAGGCGGGGATGTGCTCCGCGCGGATGCTGAAGCCCGCCGCCATCGGGTGACCGCCGCCGCTCTCGATCAGGTGCGACTGCGCAGCGATGGCAGCGTGGATGTCCACCCCTTCTACGCTGCGCGCCGAAGCGCGGGCAAGCGCGTCGGGCGGACTAGCGATCAGGATGGCGGGCTTGCCAGTGGCGCCCACCACTGCCGAAGCCGCCACACCGATCAGACTGGGGTGCCAGTGGGGCGCATCCAGCACGATCACTGCGCCCTGCGCGAGCGCGGGGTGCTGTGTCAGCATCGCCAACGCCTCTTGTTCAATGCGCTGCTGAAGCGTCTGTCGCTCCAGGTTGAGTGCTTCGATCTCGCTGGCGAGGATGGCGGCTTCAGCCTCATCTTCGCTAGTCAACAGTCGCACGCCCAGATCGGCGGTGCGCAGGCGGCCGGCGGCATTTAGACGCGGCGCAAGCTTAAAACCGATGGTCTCCTCAGTGAGCGTGGCTGGTTCGGCGCCGGCGCTGCGCATCAGCACGCGCAAACCCAAGCGCGGGCGCTGGCGTAGTCGCTGCAAGCCTAGTTGGAGCAGGTAGCGCGTCTCTTTGTGTTGCACCGCCACATCGGCGACGATGCCGATGGCGACCAGGTCGAGCAGCGCGCGGGGGTCAAAAGCGGTGATGGCGTGGCGCGCCAACGCCGCAATCAACAACCACGCCACCCCCACGCCTGGCAGTGTGGCGAAGGGGTGATCGCTGGGCAACAGCTTGGGGTTGAGCACCGCATCTGCGGGCGGCAGTTGCACGCACCCGCTGGCATCATGGGCGGGGTCGTGATGGTCGGTGACGATCACAGACATGCCGTGCTGCCGAGCCAGCGCCACGCGCTCAAACTCCGCGATGCCGCAGTCGCAGGTGAGCAACAGTGACACGCCGTCTGCGGCGGCTTGCAAGATGCCATCCTCATGCAGCCCATGGCTGTGGCGGGCGCGGTCTGGGATGGTGAAATCCACCATCGCGCCCAGTGCTCGCAAGCCGATCAACAGCACGGCGGTAGCTGTTTGCCCGTCGGCGTCAAAGTCGCCCCACACGCGCACCTTGCGCCGTTGCGCGATTGCGTCGCGCAGCACCTGGACGGCGCGCGCCATGCCTGGCAGTTCAAAAGGGTCAGTCGGCGCGTAGGCAGCGGGGTCGAGGAAGGCGCGTGCAGCTTGCGGGTCGCCGTAGCCGCGGCGCACCAGCACCTCCGCTATCAACGGGTGCACGCGCAACGCAGCAGCAAGTTCAGAGGGGTTCATGTCTTAGCCATGTGGAGTGCTGAAGCCATGCTTCCGCACTCCAACATGCCTCAGCTCAGCACCACCAGCACCTGGTTCTGTTCCACGACCTGGCGGGGCTGCACGCGCACACTCACCACGACGCCATCGCGCGGCGCTTTCAGCTCGTTCTCCATCTTCATGGACTCCAACACAGCCACCACCTGACCTTTCTTGACCTTCTGCCCCTCCTGCACAGGCACCGCCACGATCAGCCCTGGCATCGGCGACTTCACGTTCACCTCGCCGCTGGTGGGCGCAAACGCGCCTGCGGCTTCCGCCAGGCGCTTGGCGCGCTCGTCCGCCACCTGCACGGTGTAGAGCACGCCGTTGATCAACACGCGATATTCGTTGTCTTGCTCACCACGCTCCACCAACACCTCGTAGGAACGGTTGTCAATAATCAGCGAGTACAAGCCACCCTGGTCAATCGCGCGGAAGTCCACATGTTTTAAGGCACCATCCACGACCACCTGGTCATCCTGGTTAATGTCAATGGTGACGGTGTGCTCGCCAACGGTGGTGAGGTATCTCATGCTTGTGTGCTGCTAGTATAAAGCCAGATGAAGCGGTTGCTGGTCGCCTCGAACAACGCGCACAAGCTGCAAGAGTTTCGTGCGCTTTTTGCGTTGCACGGTGCGAGCGAGGTCATCCTGCACGCGCCGCAAGAATTGGGCATCGCTTGCGAGCCGCCAGAAGACGGGCTCACATACGCCGAAAACGCGCTGATCAAAGCGCGCGCGTTTGCCGCAGCCGCGCGCGCTACCGGTCACGCCGACCTGTGGGTGTTGGCAGACGACTCTGGCTTGGAGGTGGACGCGTTGGACGGACGACCTGGCGTGCATTCAGCGCGCTATCACCAGCGCGCCCCAAATGGTGACGGATGCGCGGCGCTGCTGCGCGAGATGCGCCACGTGCCGCCCGAACAGCGCAGCGCGCGCTTTCGCTGTGTGCTAGCGGTCATTGCACCAGATCGGCATGAGCACCTCGTCGAGGGGACGTGTGAAGGCGTCATCGCTTCCGAATCGCGCGGGAGCGGTGGCTTCGGATTCGACCCCGTGTTCGTCCCAGCGGGCGACGCGCGCACGCTGGCAGAGATGCGCGCTGAAGAGAAGCATCGGCTCAGCCATCGTGGCGCGGCGGTGCGCGCGCTGCTAGCCGCGTGGACAGCCTAACGCCAGGTGGCTGCGCCCTGCTCCGCACACGTTCATCCACTACAATCCACAGCCATTAGGAGCAGCGTTTCACGATGGACATTCTCTCAATTGTGTTGCTAGTGGTTGGGCTGGTGATGCTCACGGCAGGCGCAGAGTGGCTGGTGCGCGGTGCGGCGAAGCTGGCACTGGCAGTGGGCATCTCGCCGCTGGTGATCGGCTTGACGGTCGTCGCTTTCGGCACCAGCGCGCCAGAGCTGGCAGTGAGCATCCAGTCCGCCTTCGCCGGGCAGGCTGACATCGCCATGGGCAACGTGGTGGGTAGCAACATCGCTAACATCCTGCTCATCCTTGGTCTGTCTGCGCTGGTGGCGCCGCTGGTTGTGCATCAACAATTGGTGCGTCTGGATGTGCCGTTGATGATCGGCGTGTCGGTCGTTGCTGCGCTGTTCGCGCTGGATGGCAAGGTCGGACGACTGGAAGGGATCGTGCTGTTCAGCGGCATCGTCACTTACACAATCTTCCTGGTGATCAAGAGCCGCCGCGAAAGCGACACCAGCGTTGTAGAGGAATACGAAAAGGAGTTCGGCAAGGAGCCGCCGCGTGGGACGCGGCAGATTGCACTCAACCTGTTGCTGGTCGGCGTGGGCTTGGCGCTGCTTACATTCGGTTCACGTTTTTTGGTGGACGGCGCGGTGGCGCTGGCACGCTTCTTCGGCGTAAGCGAGGTGGTGATTGGGCTGACGATCGTAGCGGTGGGGACCTCGCTGCCAGAACTAGCCACTTCGGTGGTGGCGGCGGCGCGGGGTGAGCGCGACATCGCCGCTGGCAACGTGGTAGGGAGCAACATTTTCAACTTGCTCTCAGTGTTGGGGGCGACTGCTGCGGTCGCGCCAGATGGAGTGGCTGTAACGCGCTCCTTGCTCAACTTCGACATTCCCTTTATGGTGGCTGTCGCAGTGGCGTGCCTGCCGATCTTTTTCACGGGCAACCGCATCGCCCGCTGGGAAGGTGGCCTGTTCGTCGGCTACTACGTCGCTTACGCCGCTTACCTGGTGCTCAACGCCACACAACATGATCTGCTGCCGGCTTTCAGTGCAGTGATGTTGTGGTTTGTTGTGCCGATCACCGCCATCACTGTCGTGGTGACGCTCCTTCAGGACATCGCTGCACGAAGACGGCTGGCGCAGGCGAAATAGCGCGCTCGGCGCACACCTCACGGTTCGCTCAGGCAGCCTCGCCACAACATGGACAATTCAGGCTTCGTAGCCTGATGGTTTGCGTCGCGGATCGTGTTGAGGGCGCGAGCGCGCTATGCCTGTGCTGGGTGGGCGCCCTCGCATCTGCTGCAGCAAGCCAACATCGGAGACTTGCGCAATATGGATAACGCCATGCTCTCTCTGCTCCTGTGCGCGGTGGGCGCGGCAGCCGCTGGCGTGTGCGCTGCCACACCTATCGGCGCGCGCATCTCATCACGCGCGATGGGCTGGGCGTTGGCGCTGGCGCCGTTGTCGGCGTTCATCGCGCTGCTCCTTACCGTGCCAGACATAAACGCGGGCGCAGTGCGCACGTGGTCGCTGGCGTGGATGCCCTCGCTGGGCTTGAACGCCACTTTGCGGCTGGACGGCCTCAGCCTGCTGTTCGGCTTGCTGGTCAGCGGTATTGGCGTGCTCGTGGTGATCTACGCAGGCTACTACTTCGGCGGTCAGGGCGATAACACTGACAGCCGCTTCTTTTTCTACATCACACTGTTCATGACCGCCATGCTGGGCTTGGTGCTGGCGGGCGATGCGATCACGCTGTTCGTCTTCTGGGAGGGCACCAGCATCACTTCTTTCCTGTTGGTGGCATACAAGACCAAAGACGAGGCTGCCCGCCAGGGCGCCTTTCGCGCGTTGTTCATCACAGGCGGCGGCGGTGTGGCGCTGCTGGCGGGGCTGATCTTTGTCTCGCTGGTCAGCGGCAGCGCGGAGTTCTCCGTCATCCTGCAACAAGGCGACGCGCTGCGCGCCAGCCCGCTGTACCCGCTCATGCTGGCGTTGATCGCGCTGGGCGCGTTCACCAAAAGCGCGCAGGCGCCGGCGCACTTTTGGCTGCCCGGCGCGATGAGCGCGCCGACGCCCGCTTCCGCCTTCCTGCATTCCGCCACGATGGTGAAGGCGGGCGTGTATTTGCTGGCGCGCATGAACCCAGCGCTGGGCAACACCGATCTGTGGTTTTGGCTGCTGAGCAGCGTCGGGCTGGTCACAATGTTGATCGGCGCCTTCGTCGGGTTGAAGCAGCACGACCTGAAGGCGCTGCTGGCGTACTCCACCGTCAGCCAGCTCGGCGCGTTGGTGATGCTGATCGGACAAGACACCGAGATCGCGTTCAAGGCGCTGTCGGTGAGCATCGTCGCCCATGCGCTGTACAAGAGCGCGCTGTTCCTCGTGGCGGGCATCGTGGATCATGAGACAGGCACACGCGACCTGCGCCAGCTCGGCGGCATCGCGCGCGCGATGCCGTTCACCTTCGCAGTGACGGGCATCGCTGCGCTCTCGATGGCTGGTCTGCCGCCGCTGTTTGGATTCCTCGCCAAGGAGACATTGCTTGCCACCGCCACCCACCCCACCGTGCCGCCAATTGTGGATGTGATCTTCCCGCTGGCGGCGGTGGTTGCAGGCGCGCTGATCCTGGCGCAGGCGGGCTTGATCGTCCTCGATGGCTTTCTGGGTCAGCCGCGCGGCGCTCTGCACCCACACGAGGCGCCCGCTCCGATGTGGCTGATGCCAGGGCTGCCTGCGCTGGTGTCGCTGGCAATTGGCGTATTGCCTGAACCAGAGGCGTTGGCGAAGTTGCTGGCGGCAGCCTCGGGCGCTGCGCTCGGCGCGCCAGTGAAAGTATCGCTGGCGCTGTGGACGGGCATCAACATCCCGCTCGTGCTGAGTGCGGTGGCAGTATCTGTCGGCGTCCTGTTGTTAATCGCCCGTCATCGCGTGCGCCCCGCGTTGGAGCGCGCCACACAATCCCTGCGTTTGAATGGTTTGTACGACGCCGCGCTGCGCGGGATTGACGGTTCGGCATGGCTGGTGACGCGCGTGCAAAACGGCAAGCTGCGCCTGTACCTGGTGATCATGCTGCTGAGCATGGCTGCGCTGGTGTTCGGCGTCGCTGGCACGGCATGGTTGCCTCGGCTGCCGCTGCGCGAGGCGCAGGGCGTGCCAGCGCTGTCTGTGTTGCGCGCGCTGGTGCTGCTGATCATCGCTGGAGCGGCGCTGTCCAGCGTGTTCTTGCGCCGCGATTTGTTCGCCATCTTCGCGCTAGCGGTCTCTGGCTTGAGCATCGCCGCGATCATGGTGCTGGAGCCAGCGCCAGACATCGCGCTGGTGCAGGTGATCGTGGAGGTGCTCACCGCGGTGGTGTTAGTGCTGGTGCTCACCCGATTGCCAGTGGAGCAGCGCGTGCGCGCCGCGGAGTTCACCTTTCGCCAGTCGCGGCGTGGCTTGCTGCGCGACGCGGTGGTATCAGCAATAGTGGGCGTGGTGGTCTTCCTGCTCGCGTTCACCGCGCTATCCACGCGCCCACGCGAGTCGCAGGTGACGCCGTTTTTCGAGCAAAACGCCAAACCGCTCACCAGCGCCAACGACATCGTCGGCGCGATCATCGTGGACTTCCGCGCGTTCGACACCTTCATCGAGATCGCGGTGTTTGCCACCGCCGGCATGGCGATCTACACGTTGCTGCGCTACGCCTCGCGCAAAGCAGGCGACCGCGAAATGCCCTTCCGAGTGCAGCAAATGACGCTGCTGGGCATCGGCGGCGAGCGAACCTCGCCTTTTGTGCGCACGCTGGCGCGTTTTCTGCTGCCGCTCACATTTGTCATCTCCATCTCGCACGTGCTGCTGGGGCACGATCAACCTGGTGATGGCTTCACGGCAGGCGTGATCCTCAGCCTGGGCGTCGCCGCGTGGTATGTCGCGTTTGGCTACGCGGAGACTAAGCGCGCGCTGGCGTGGCTGAAGCCTTATCCGCTGATCAGCGCAGGGCTGGGCTTGGCGCTGATCGTCGCCACACTCAGCGCGTTGATCAACCCCGACGCCGACGGCGCGCCGACGCGCTTCTTCTCACCCATGGACTTCGGCAAGCTGCTGGGCTTCGGGCATTGGCTGCCAGCAGGCGTGTATTTCAGCAGCGCCACGCTGTTCGAGCTGGCGATTGCCTTGGCTGTGGTCGGCACCTCCGTGCTCATCCTGGACACGCTCGGTCGCCCGAAGGACACCGACGCGGAGACGGAGCAACAAATGAGCGAGATCGCAGCGCTGCGCGCCCGCGGCGAGGTGACACTGCCAGAGACGACCGACTCCCCCGTTCAGGACTACGAACACAACGTCCAAAGGAGTTAAGCCATGATGGATTTGCTGGTATCTCTCACCATCGGCGCGTTGTTTGCCGTAGGCGTGTTTCAAATGCTGCGCCGCAACTTGATCCGCTCGGCGATTGGCGTCGCCATCGTGCTCAACGCGATTAACCTGTTCTTGCTGTCCGCTGGCGCGTATGACGGCGCGGTGGCTGCCTACGCCAACCTGAGCGGTCAGCGCAGCGACGCGCTCCCCCAGGCGCTGATCCTGACCGCCATCGTGATCGGCATGGGCGGCTTTGCGCTGGTGCTGTCCATGTTGTATGTCTTGTCCGTGCGCTACCAGACCAGCGACTCAGACGAAGTCAAGGGGCTGAGGCATTGACGATGCGCTCGCTGTTGGTGCTGCTGCCTGTTATCGTGCCGGTGAGCGCGGCTGTTATCGCGGTGGTGTTGCGCAACCATCACCGCGTGCAGTCGGCGTGGTCATTCGGCGCGATGGTCACAGCGCTGGTCTTCAGCGCGATGCTGCTGGCGGAGGTGTGGAGCAGCGGTCAGCCAGTGGTGCTCCAGTTGGGGGGGTGGGCTGCGCCGTTTGGCATCTCGCTCGTGGGCGACTTGCTCTCCGCCATGATGGCGGTGATGTGTCAGCTGGTGCTGGCGGGCGGTTTCCTGTACGCGCTGGGCGCGCGCGACCAGTGCGTACAGTACCCCATGTTCTTTCCCTTGTTTTTGATGCTGGCGACCGGCTTGACTGGCGCGATGCTGACCGGCGACCTGTTCAACCTGTTCGTCTTCGCCGAGCTGCTGGTGTTCGCTGGCGCCGCGTTAACCGCGATCAGCGACGACCGCTTCGGCACAGAGGCGGCATACAAGTACTTTTACATCAGCCTGATCGCGTCGCTGGCGCTGCTGTTGGCGATTGGCAGCTTGTATGCCTCCTACGGCACGCTCAACCTGGCGGACCTGGCGCAGCGCATCGCCGCCGACCCGTCGCCGCCGTTGGTGATGCCAGCGCTGGCGCTGTTGGTGGTGTTCTTCTCCGTCAAAGGTGCGGTGATGCCCTTTCACTTCTGGCAACCCGACTTTCACACGGCTGCGCCTACGCCAGTGCACGCAGTGCTCTCTTCGGTGGTGGTGAAGCTGGGCATTTACGGATTCTTGCGCCTCACCACCTTGCTATTCCCGGAGCAGTCCGAGTTTGTGCGCACGGCGTTGGTGATCGCGGGTGCGGTGGGCGTGTGGTTCGGCGGGCTGGGCGCAGTGGGCACGTATGACGCCAAGCGCATGTTGGCTTACTCCACGTTGGGGCAACTCGGCTTCATCTTGGTGGCGATTGGCTGGGGCACACCGCTCGCGCTGATGGCGGCGCTGGTGTACGCCTTCAACCACAGCCTGCTCAAAGCAGCGATGCTGATGCTGGCAGGCAGCGTGGCGAGCCGCGCGCCGGTCAAGACAGCCGCGTTCGACGTAATCGTCGGTCTGGGCAAGAAGATGCCTGCGGCGGGCGTGCTGTTTCTGCTGGGCGGCATGGGTCTGGCTGGCATACCGCCGCTGAACGGCTTCGTCGGCAAACTGCTGATCTTCCAGAGCGGCGCCGAGGCGGAGCAATACGCCGCGCTGGCAGCGATTGGGCTGGCTGGCATCGTGACGCTGGTGTATGTGTTCCGCGCCTTTCAGCGCATCTGGTGGACGCCGCTGCCAGAAGGCGCTAAAGCCAAGCCCTACGGCGACCGCATCGTTGCGCCCGCGATCTTGATCGCGCTCAGCCTGGCGCTGGGCATTTGGGCGGACCCGCTACTGCAACTCAGCCGCGACGTGGTGGCGTGGATCAACGCTCCTTCGCTATACGTGCGCGCGGTGTTGGGCGGTTGAGTTTGCTGGTCACTGCAAGGAACAAGAGCCATGTTGGAATCTCTGCTGAACATCGCGTTGGTCGTTTCGCTCGCGCTGCATGTCGCGCTGCTCGCTGCGCCGATCAGGCAGCTTGTGCGGGGCAAGACCCCTGTGGATCGTCTGCTCAGCCTGGAGCTGATCACGATTTTGCTCCTGTGCGTGGTGGTGCTGATCGCGCTGATCACCCGACAGAACATGTACGTGGACGTGGCGCTGGCGTTAGCTGCGCTCAGCTTCATCAGCACGCTAGCGCTGGCGAAGTACCTGGCAAATCAGCGCATGTTCTGAACGAAGGAAGCTAACCGCATGGACGACTTGCTTAAAGCGCTCGCGCTGGCTGCCGTGATTGTCGGCACAGCTTTCTCGCTGATCGGTGTGCTGGGCTTTGTGCGATTGCCCGATGTGTATGCCCGCTTACATGCGGCGGGCAAGGTGAGCGTGTTCGGTGCGGCGCTCCTGACCATTGCAGCGGTGGCGCTGACCTCGCTCAACACGGGCAAGGCGCTGTTGTTGATCGCGCTGCTGATCATCGCTGGTCCAGCGGTGTCGCATGCGCTGGCGTCGGCGGCGTATCGCCTGGGCTTGCCCATGCGCGGCGCAGTGCGCAATGACCTCATCGCCAGCACGTCCACCACGCCCGACACCGACACGCCCCTGTCACCTGAGTGAACTGGGCGCGGAGCGTCCTCGGCGGGCGTCAGAGACTCAGGCGCGGCAGCAACTCCGGGATCCCCTGTTCACTCCTGAGCAGGTCTCTGCACTGGAACCAGCGCTGCAGCACGCGCCTGCTGTTCAGCATCCAGCGTATAGAGTCTCGCCGAAGCGCTGCGCCACCGCCACATAGATAGCATCGCTGCCGCATAACCGATGATGAGCTGCGATTGCAGCGCTCGCCTGAGCTAAATCCTCGTCAAATCGTGAGCGCGCTGTTCATCGGCGCATCTCCGAGAGGATCTCCCCAGCGATCTTCTCGCTTTGCCAACCCCGACCCAACGCCTCACGGATCGCTTCCAGTCGCGCCCAAACCTCATCAGGATCGCGCGCGGGCAGAACAGCGTCCACAGGCAGCAAAACAGCGACTGGCTCACCACGGATGACCCTTTCCCGCATCGCACTGCCGCACGCGGCACACAACTCTGAGAGTGTGGTGGGGCATTGCAATCACATATAATCCCCAGCGTCCGACCGAAGAAGAGATCACACCTATGGCGAAGAAAGACCGAGAACAGAAGCAGAAAGAAGATGTTTTGGAGATGGACGGCGAGGTGATCGAGGCGCTGCCGAACGCGATGTTTCGCGTGCGGCTCACCAACGGTCACGAGCTGCTGGCGATGCTCTCCGGCAAGATGCGCAAGAACTACATCCGCGTCTTCCTAGGCGACCGCGTGCGGGTGGAACTCTCCCCCTATGACCTGACGCGCGGGCGCATCACCTATCGCCACCGCGATCAGGCTGACTACAACGCCTGATCAGCCCGCTGCGCCACCAACACGACCCAGTCCCCGCTGTGGCGCATCTCAAGCACCCTCAGGTTTGTCTGATCACACGCAACTTGCACCTCCGCCATTTGGGCGTCGAGGATGCCGCTGAAGATAAATCGGCAGCCGCGTTCAGCCAACCCATCCGCTAACAGGCGCGCGATCACAGGCGCCAGGATGTTCGCCACAACCAGGTCGTAGCGACGCTCTGCCTGCTCGAATGAGCCGTGCGCAAAGCGCACATGATCGCCGACAGCGTTGAGGCGGGCGTTCTCCTCACTGACGCGCACTGCTTCTGCGTCCGTATCCACGCCCATCACCGCCGTTGCGCCAAGCTTCGCCGCCAGGATGCTGAGAATGCCAGAGCCACAACCCACATCCAGCACACGGTCTCCTGGCTGCACGTAGTCCAGCATCGCCTGAACACAAAGCTGCGTGGTGGGGTGTAAGCCCGTGCCAAACGCCATGCCTGGGTCGAGCACGATCTCGATGTCCCCCGATCGGCGCGCTGTCGCGTCAGCCGCTGACCAAGAGGGGCGGATCAACACGCGCTCACCGATGCGCAGCGGCTGGAAAGACGCGCGCCAGGCTTCTGTCCAGTCGGATTGACGCGTCTCGCGCCAGGAGGGCTGCGGCAGCGGGCGGATCAGGCGCAGCGCAGCCAGCGCGCGCTCCACTTGCGTGCAGCGCTCGTGCGTGTCGGGTTCATCTAGCGCGATCCAGGCGCGCACGATCACCGGACCTTGCGGCGCCTCGTCCTCCCAGCGAGCCACAGCCACGCCCGCCGCGCCATTCGTCTGCTCCAGTGCAATGCGCCCTGAGACGATAGGGAACAGCGCCTCGTGAATCGCCTCCGCTGTTTCCGCGTCGGTCTCCAGCGAGCACTCTAGCCAGCGATCTGACATTGAGACTCCTCAGAGCGTCGCCCAGCCGAAGGTGCGGGTGACTGCCTGCTGCCAGCGACGGTACAGGCGCTCGCGTTGCGCCTCGGGCATGGCCGGCTGCCAGGTTTTGTCGGCGCGCCAGTGCGCGCGGAGCGTGCTCAGGTCGTTCCAGAAGCCCACAGCCAAACCCGCCGCGTAGGCGGCGCCCAGCGCGCTCACTTCGCTCACGCTGGCGCGCACAACTGGCGTCCCCAGAATGTCGGCTTGAAACTGCATGAGCAGATCGTTGTGCACCATACCCCCATCTACCCGAAGCGCGCGCAGCGCGTCTGGCTGGTGAGAGGCAGCGGCGAGGTCCTTGCGCATGGCGTCGAGCACGTCGCGCGTCTGGTAGGCGGTCGCTTCCAGCGCTGCGCGCGCGATGTGCGCCTTGGTGACGAAACGGGTCAACCCGACGATCACGCCGCGCGCATCCTCGCGCCAATAGGGTGCGTATAAGCCGTTGAAGGCGGGCACGCAGTACACGTCGCCGTTGTCTGGCGCTTGCGCCGCGAGCGCCTCGATCTCATCGGACCGCGCGATCAGGTTCAAGTTATCGCGCAGCCACTGCACCAGCGCGCCTGCAATTGCCACAGAGCCTTCCAACGCATAAACGGGGGCATCCTCGGTGAGCTGGTAGGCGACGGTGGTCAGCAGCCCATGTTGCGAAAGCACGGGTTGCGCACCTGTGTTGAGCAAGAGGAAGCAGCCCGTCCCGTAGGTGTTCTTGCCCTCGCCGGGCTGGAAGCACGTTTGCCCAAACAGCGCGGCTTGCTGATCGCCCAGGTCGCCCGCCACAGCGATGCCCTCGCGCGTGAAGCCATACACCTGCGCAGACGGCTTGATCTGCGGCAACATCGCGCGCGGGATGTTCAAGGCGCTCAGTATCTCGTCGTCCCAGTCCAGCGTGTGCAGGTTCATGAGCAGGGTGCGGCTGGCGTTAGTCACGTCGGTGACGTGCTGACCGGTGAGATTCCAGATCAGCCAGGTGTCTATCGTGCCGAAGAGCAGGTCGCCCTTCTCGGCGCGATAACGGGCGGAGGGGATATGGCGCAGCAGCCACATCAGCTTGCTGGCGCTGAAGTAGGTGGCGATAGGCAAGCCGGTCTGCGCGCGGAAACGGTCCACGCCGCCCTCGCGCGCCAGCTCAGCGCACAGGTCAGCCGTGCGCGTATCCTGCCAGACGATGGCGTTGTAAATCGGCTGACCAGTGGAGCGATCCCACACCACCACCGTCTCGCGCTGGTTGCAAATGCCCATAGCGGCGATGTCCTTCGGCGACGCGCCCGCCTGCGTCATCGCCTGTTGAAATGTCTCGCGGGCGTGATGGAGGATTTCGAGCGGGTCGTGCTCCACCCAGCCCGGGCGGAGATATATCTGACGATGCTCCTTCTGTGCCATGGCACGCGGCTTGCCCAGCGCATCGAAGAGGATGCACCGCGTGCTCGTGGTGCCTTGATCAAGCGCAGCAATGTAGTGCATAAGCTGTTGCTCACTAAGTCTAGCCGATTCGAGTAGAATCTGGAAGGCAGTTCGCCAAAATTTTGCGCGCGAGGTGCTGAAGCCGAAAACAATCATCGTCACCCTGTCCTGTCGCTGCGCCGCGTGTTAGTGCTGAATGCGACTTACGAGCCACTCAGCGTGGTGTCGGCTCAACGCGCCATCCATCTGCTGCTGAGCCAACGCGCAGAGACGATTGAGGCTTCGGAGCAGGTGATCCGCAGCGCAGCGATGAGCGTGCCGGTGCCGCTGGTGATCCGCCTGCTGCACTACGTGCGCGTGCCGCGCAATTTGCCGCTGCCTCTCTCCCGACGTGCACTGCTCCTGCGCGACGAGTTCACCTGCCAATACTGCGGCGCACAACCCGGCCGCGAGCACCTCACGATAGACCACGTGGTGCCGCGCTCGCGCGGCGGGCGCACTGAATGGGAGAACGTCGTCATCGCGTGTGAGGACTGCAATCGTCGCAAAGGCAACCGCACGCCCGAAGAAGCGGGCATGAAGCTGCGTCGCAAGCCCTATCGCCCGCGCTTCTGGGTGATGGCGCTGCTGACGATGGCGGGCAACGAGGTCTGGCGCAAATATCTGACGATGGGCGATGAGTGAGCGAGCCGTTCGCAGCCTTCGGCGCGCTGGTGGCGTGCTGGCGGCGCTGGCGCTGGTTTCCGCGACTGTCTGGGCAGCCTCGCCAGGTGGCAGCGCTGCACTCTTCTATCTCACAGGCGAAGAATCGCGCTTTGGGCAGGCGCGCGCACTATGGAACCTCGCGCTGGAAACGGCGCGCCCACCATTAGCGCTCGCGCCTGACGCGCCGATCCAGCATCTCCCCGCGAACCCGCTCGGCGCCAACGTCTTCCTGGAAGGCGAGGTGGAGATTGCCAAACGCGAGCGCACACTGCAAATGCTGCGCGATGCTGGCTTTGGCTGGATCCGCCAGCAGTTTGTCTGGTCTGACATTGAGATTCACGGCAAGGGCGACTTTGAAGACCGCCGCAACCAGCCCCACCGCAGCGCCTGGGACAAATACGACAACATCGTGGACCTGGCGGAGCGCTACGGCTTGCAGATCATCGCGCGCGTCGGTTCGCCGCCGAAATGGGCGCACCGCGGCTACGCCGACCTGGGCGACTTCGGACCGCCAGCCGACTTTGAAGACTTCGCCGACTTCGTAGAAGTGTTGGCGCGACGCTATCAGGGGCGCATTCGCCACTGGCAAATCTGGAACGAGCCAAACATCTACCCCGAATGGGGTAACCAGCGCGTCAACCCAGAGGACTACACGCGGCTGCTGTGCTTGGCGCACGACCGCCTCAAGCGGGTGGACCCGCAAAACGTGGTGATCGCCGCCGCGCTCGCGCCGACCATCGCTCAGGACGGCGGCGGACATCCAGGCGGCGGCTTCAATGACCTGATCTTCCTGGAGCGCATGTACGCGGCAGGCGCTGCGCGCTGCTTCGACGTGGCAGCAGCACAAGGCTATGGCTTATTCGGTGGACCGTTCGACCGACGGCTCAGCCCGCTGCAAACCAACGTGGCGCGCCATGTGCTCATGCGCGACATCATGGTGCGTCACGGCGACGCTCATAAGCCGATCTGGCTCAGCGAGGCAAACTGGAACGCCGTCCCCAACGATCCTGCCATCGCCGACCTCAACCGCTTCGGCATGGTGAGCGCAGAACAGCAAGCCCGCTACGTGCCGATGCTGTTCGAGCGCGCACGGGCGGAGTGGCCCTGGGTGGGCGTGATCAGCGTGTGGTTCTTCAAGCGCCCCTCCGACGCCGAGATGAACCAGAGCTGGTACTACTTCCGCATGGTCGAGCCAGACTTCACTCCCACTCCCCTCTGGGAGGCGATGGTGGAATATGGCAAGCAGCGGCGGCGTTAGTGTTTCACCCAGAGCGCGTCACTCACCAGACAGATGCCGCCGCGCCTGCGCAAGATCGGGCGCGTCGCTTCCACCAGGTCGCTCAGTTGCGCGGCATCGCAGGTGGTGAGCACGTAACTGTTTTTGAACACGCCGCTCGGCTCGTCGCCGCGTCGTTCACCGCGCTCGCCCTTGCCCGTCACTTCTGGAATGATGGTGTATCCGCTCACGCCGTGTTGCTCCAGCACGCGCAGCAGGTTGGGCACCTCCAACGCATCCACCACAAACTCCACTCGCTTGACCGGTTGCATAGCTCAAGCTTACTGCCACAACGCCCGCACCAGGCTGGCATAGAGCGGAATGCCCACCACAATGTTGAAGGGGAAAGTGACCGCCAGCGACATGGTGACATACAAGCCAGGGTTTGCCTCTGGCGCGATCAGGCGCATCGCCGCTGGCACGGCGATGTAAGAGGCGCTCGCGCACAACGCGACGAACAGCACAGCATCACCCGCCGAAGCCACAACGAGGCGCGCCACCGCCAGCCCCAGTGCCGCGTTGATAATCGGCAACAGCAGCGCGAAGACCACCAAGCGCAGACCTAACCGCCGCACATCGCCAAATCGGCGCGCGCTGACGATGCCCATGTCCAGCAGGAACAGGCTGAGCAAGCCGCGGAAGATGTCGTCTGTGAATGGTTGCAAGGCGCGGGCGCCGTCGGCGCTGGTGGCAGCGCCGATCAGCAAGCTGCCTAGCAGCAACAGCACCGAGCCGTTAAACAGCGACTCGCGCAGCAGCTCTCTCCATCCTGCGCTCTCCGCGACGCTGCGCCTGGCGCGCAGCAGCAGCGTGCTGACAATGATCGCCGGCGACTCCATCAACGCCAACGCTGCCACCATGTAGCCATTGCGCGCCAAGCCAAGCGCATCCACAAACGTCGCCGCTGTTACAAACGTGACCACACTGACCGAGCCATAAGCAGCAGCCACCGCTGCTGCGTCGGGGCGACTTAGCCAGCGATGCAGCAGCGGGAAGACATACAGCGGCACCGCGACAGCCATGCCCAACGCTGCCAGCAACGGCAGCGCTGCCGCTGCCAAGTCGCTCTGGCGCAGCTCCACGCCGCCTTTGAAGCCGATGGCAAGCAGCAAATACAGCGAGATGGCGCGCGGGATGGGCTGTGGTATCTCCAGGTCTGACCTGGCCGCCACCGCCACGACGCCGAGGAAGAAAAATAAAACAGGTGGGTTGAGTAGATTAGCGACAACGACGTCAGCGTTCACTAGCGCATTTAGAAGTGAATCGGTTGTTGTAAGCGCATCGCTAGCGGCGATCCGCTCCAATTTGCCTCAGCGGCCTGCAGTTGCAACGACCGGCTGTCTGCGCGTGCCGAGCAGGTCGCGCTCAAACCAGCCCACCACCAGCGGCACGGCGACAAAGATGGAGGAGTATGTGCCGCTCACCATGCCCACCAGCAACACCGCCACAAACTGTCGGATGCTCGCACCACCGAAGAGCAACAGCGCCACCATCACCAGAATCGTGGTGAGCGAGATGACCAGCGAGCGATGCAACGTCTCCAACACGCTGCGCGTGACGATCACCTCGAAGGTGCTATCGCGGTAACGCACCAGGTTTTCGCGGATGCGGTCGTACACCACGATGGTGTCCTGGATGGAGAAGCCCAGCACTGTCAGGATGGCAGTGAGGAAGAGCGCGTCCACCTCCCAATCCAACAGCACGCTGAACAGCGCCATCACTCCCGCTGCCACCAGGATGTCGTGCAGCAGCGCCAGGATCGCGCACACGCTGTAGCGGATCGCGTGTTGCGCCTTGCGGAAGGCGATCCAGATGAAGAACAGGATCGCCATCGCCGCAACCACAATGGCGATTAGCGCTGCGCGCGTCACTTGCTCCGCCACTGCTGGGCTGACCGCCTGAATCTGCGTGCGGGCGTCGTCGAGTGGCGAGACCGCCGACAGCGCGTTGCGGATCGCCTGTGCGCGCTCACCCTCCAGGAAGACGGTGCGCACCTGCCACGTGTTCTCTGCTGGGTCACCCAACCGGGTGATGGATGGGTTCGTCACGCCTGCGCGCTGGAAGACCTCTCGGATTTGCGCCTCGCTGATCGGTTGGGCGAAGCGCAGCTCGAAGCGGGTGCCTGGCAGGAAATCCACACCCAGCTTCCACGGGGTGCGCGTTGGCAACGTGAGCGTGTTGTAGATCATCGCAGCCAGCCCCAGCGCGATCACGACTGCCGAAAGCAAGAAGTAGTAGCGCCGATTCTCAACGATGCGAAAGATGTTAAACATGAGTTGCTTCTCTTCCCAGACGAAGTCTCAGGCGCCGATCAACGCCACGCGGCGCGGCTCGATCACCTCGGCGCGCTCGTAGAAGATCAGGCGCATCGTGGTGCGCGTGACGAACATGGCGGTGAACAAACTAGTGAGCACGCCAAGCGCCAGCGTGATGGCAAAGCCGCGCACAGCGCTAGCGCCAAAGGCGTTGCCAAACACCAGCAAGATCGCGCACGTGATCAACACACTGAAGTTCGAGTCACGGATCGAGGGCCAGGCGCGTTGAAAGGCTGCTTCCACCGAGGCGCGCAGACTACGACCCGCGCGCAGCTCTTCCTTGAAACGCTCGAAGATCAGCACATTTGCATCCACAGCCGACGCGATGGACAGCACAAAACCAGCAATGCCCGGCAGCGTCAGCACCACTGGCACCAAGATGAAGATCGCCAGCGAGAGCACGGTAAAAAACAACAGCGAGACCACCGCCAACACGCCGAGCAGGCGATAGTAAAGCAGCACAAAGAGCATCAGCGCGATCAACGCGATTGCGCCCGCCACAATCGAGCGCTGCACCGAATCCGCGCCCAGCGTCGCGCCGATGTCGCGGGTGGTTTCGATCTCCAGCGGCACTGGCAGCGAGCCGTAGCTCAGCACCAATGCCAGGCTGCGGGCGCTATCTGGGGTGAAGTTGCCGCTGATCTGCCCGCCGCTGTCCAACACCGCGCGAATGATCGGGCAAGACAGCACCTGTTGATCCAGCACGATGCACAGCGCCTGGCTGAGCTTCTCTTGTGTGAACGCGCGGAACCGATCTTGATACTGCAAGCGAATGGTGAAGTTCACCACGCTGGAGCCGAGGTTATCCACGCCGACATCAGCCGTCTCGATGATCTCGCCCGTGAAGGCGGTCTTCCAGAGGGTGCGTCCCTCTGCGGTTTGTTCGCGCTCAGGGTCAATCGGCACGGCATTTGCTGAAGTGTCGGGGTAAAGCAAACCGCGATACAAGCTGAAGGTGGTGGAGATGCTGGTGCCAGCAGGAGGCGGGGTGAAGCCGCCATCTACGAATTCAAGCTGTCCGGTTTGCTTGATCAGGTCAATAGCCAGGTTGCGGTCGGTGACGCCCGGCAGTTCCACCAGGATGCGGTCGTCGCCTTGCAACTGAATGATCGGCTCAGCGACGCCCAATCCGCTGACGCGGTCCTCGATGATGCGGCGCGCGGACTCCATCTGGTCGGCAGTTGGCTGCGCGCCGCCGGGCAGGTTTGCCGCCAGCAACACCTGCAGACCACCTTTCAGGTCAAGCCCCTGCTTGATCGCCAGGTCGCGGGCGCGCGGGTCCTGCCAGAAGACCAGATTGCGCACCAGCTCCGGCTTGGGCAAGGGCGAGACAACGTAAGCGGACGCCAGCATTAAGAAGAAAATGACGGCGATCCGCACAATCGTGAATTGACGCATGAGGTTATGCTTATCCCTTTAGGCGCAGAAATATGCCGAGCGCGGATTATAAACAGCGCCATCAGGCGGCGAGGAAATCTATCACATCCATCATGGTGATCACATGGCGCGCGCGCCGCTGCTCGTCCACCAGCACTGCCACTTTAGATTGCTGCAGGATGTCGCTTAACGTGTTGAGCGGCGTGTGCTCGTCCACCACTGCTGCTTCGCGTGCGACCTGGTGGACAGGCGTGAGGTCCAACATCTCGCGCGGGTGTTCGAGCATGTAGCTGAGAATATCGCTCTCCATCACGATGCCCTGCAGAATGCCTTCCGCATCGGTCACAGGCAACTGGGAGAAGCCATTTTGTTTCATGCGGGTGATGGCGCTGCTGAGCATCTCGTCCGGGCAGATGGTGAGAGCCGGGCGCAGTGGGTTGGCTTGCAGGAAATCGCCCACCGTGCCCTGCGACCAATCGGTGTTGAGGAAGCCGTTTTCGCGCATCCAGTTGTCGTCGAAGAACTTGCTCAAATAGCGCGAGCCGCTGTCTGGCAACAGCACCACCACTGTATGCTCGCGCGTGAGGTTGAGCATGGGGATGGCTTTCAACGCGCCCATCACCGCAGCACCGCACGAGCCGCCGACAAAGATGCCCTCCTCGCGCACAATGCGCCGTGCCATGAGGAAGGATTCGCGGTCGTTCACCTGCACCACCAGATCGCAGACTTTCAGGTCAAGTGTGCTGGGCACAAAGTCCTCACCGATGCCCTCCAGCTTGTAAGTCTTGAGGATCGGTTCTTCGGGCACGCGACCTTGCTTCCAGGTGTCCAGGAGCAGCGACCCAACCACATCCACACCGACAACTTTGATGTTGGGGTTTTTCTCCTTCAAGTAGCGACCCACGCCGGTGATTGTGCCGCCCGTGCCCATGCCTGCTACAAACACATCCACCTGACCGCCGGTCTGCTCCCAGATTTCGGGTCCGGTGGTCTCGTAGTGAATGGCGGGGTTGGCGGGGTTGTGGTACTGGTTGCCCAGGATGGCGTTGGGCGTCTCGCGCGCCAGGCGCTCAGCGACTTTGTAGTAGCTGCGCGGGTCGTCCTTGTCCACTGCGGTGGGTGTGATCACCACCTTCGCCCCGTATGCGCGCAGGGTGCGGATTTTCTCTTCGCTCATTTTGTCCGGCATCACAAAGATGCACTTGTAGCCTTTGACGGCTGCCGCCATCGCCAACCCCACGCCTGTGTTGCCGCTGGTCGCCTCTACGATGGTGCCGCCTGGCTTTAATTTGCCACTGCGCTCTGCTTCTTCGATGATGGACACGCCAATGCGGTCTTTCACGCTGCCGCCAGGGTTGAAGTATTCCACCTTCGCCAGCACATCTGGCGCGACGCCGCGCGTGACCTTGTGCAGGCGCACCAGCGGCGTGCGACCGATAGTCTGCAGGATGGAATCGCGCACATCGGGGTATGTCTTCATAGACTTGATTGTACGAAGGGGCGGCGCGCCGCTGCAGAGCACACGGGCAGCTGTGGTTCAGCTACAAGCGCGCGTACACTTCCTCCAACCTGGGGATGATCATGCTCCAATCCCAAGCGCTGCTGACGAAACGATAAGCGCGCTCGCCCAGCTCCTGGCGGCGCAGCGAGCTGCGCAGCAGATCGCTGACTGCGCTGGCGAATTCCGCCGCGCTGTCGGCAATGATCAGCTCGCGCCCCGAGCTCACCTCGAACCCTTCGCACCCTAGCGACGTGGTGACGATGGCTTTGCGCATCGCCATCGCCTCCAGCAGTTTGAAGCGCGTGCCGCCGCCCGCCAACAGTGGCGCAACGTACACATCTGCCTGGGCGATGTAGGGGCGCGCATCCTCCACTTCGCCAGTCAGCGTCACGCTGGGATCATGGCGCAGGGGAGCGAGCCGAGGACTGGGTTTCTGACCCACCACCAGCAAACGGGCGTGCGGATGCGCCTGGCGCACCAGCGGCCAGATGGCACGCCAAAACCAGAGCATGGCGTTGACGTTTGGGCGAAAGTCCATCTTGCCAGTGAACACGACGGTTGGATGGCTCGCCCGCGCCGGCGCAGCCATCCAGTTCGTGTAGTCAGCGATGTTGATGCCGTTGGGGATGACGTGCACAGAGGCGCGATCATCCAGCCGCCGCAGCGCGTGTTGATCCTGCGCCGAGACGCACAGCGTGGCGTCGGCAGCGCGGATCGCTCGACGCTCAAATTGGCGCAAGCGCTGCCACTGCAAAAACGAGTAAGCCGCGCCGTGCCAGCGCCAGGGCATGGGCAAATCTGCGGCGAAGGTGCGTTGCTGCAGGAGGTACTCGCAGTTGTGGTCGTCGAAGACAAAGCGCGTTGGGCGCGGCTTGCCCTGCGGCGTGAGCGCGAGCATGTAGCGCGCCAGCTCGATGCCCTCCACCTGCACGGCGTCGAAGTGCCGCTTGCGCAGCATCTTGCCTAGCGCATCGAGGAAGGCGGGCGACCACAGCCGCCACGCCATATCCGGAAGCCCAGAGCCGAGCAGAGCGCGCAAGCGGTCGCGCAGGGCGCGGCGCGGCACGGGCAGCGCCACAACCTCCTTGCACACGTCTCGCAGCGGCGCAGGTATCGCGGCTGAATTGTCGGTTCGCTCGTCAAAGGTGAGCAGCCAGATGTCATGCCCCCGCGCAGCCAGGTGCTGGATCAACCCCCAGTTGCGCAGGGCGGTGCCTTGTCGCGGGGGAAAGGGAAGCTGAGGGGTGAAGAAAAGCAGGCGCATGGGCGGCGCCGTGACTCAGGCAGCCACTGGCTCCTGGCACGCAGCTTGATACACCTGCAAGGTCTCGCGCGCAGCTTGCGCCCAGGAGAACTGCTGCGCCCGCTCGCGGCCTCGCCGCGCATATTCATCACGCAGCGCGTCGCTGTTCCAGAGCGCCAAGATGTGCCGAGCCAACAGCGCGTCGTCCATCGGCGGGTGCATCAGCGCCGCGTCGCTGGCAATTTCCGGCAACGACCCGGAGTCGCTGCACACCACTGGCGTGCCGCGAGACATCGCCTCAAGGACCGGCAAGCCGAAGCCTTCGCACAGCGACGGCATCGCCAGCAACCGCGCCGAGCGATACAGCGCGTCCAGCTCCGCGTTGCACACCTGACCAGCAAAGCGCACCCGCGAGGACACGCCCAGCTCGTCAGCGAGTTGTCCTGGCGCCGTGCCCGCCCATCCGTTCGCGCCCACCACCATCAGCCGAATTTCCTCTGGCAGACGCTTGAGCGCGCGCAACAACGTGACCAGGTTCTTGCGCGGCTCCAGCGTGCCGACGAACAAGATGAACGGCTCGCGCTCCAACAACACCACCGTTGAGGAGGTGTCCGTCTCGTTATCTGCAGCTTCGTACACGACCATGACGCGCTCAGGCGAGACGTGATGCAACAAGCGCAGCACGTTGTCGCGGGTGAAGTGGGAGGGCGTGATGATGTAATCCGCCATTTGCGCCGACTTTTGCACGCGGCTGTAGTAACGCTTGCCGTCTTCGCTCATCACCTCTGGGTGCTCCATGAAGTACAGGTCGTGGATGGTGATCACCTTCCGAAAGCGACCTTGGCAGGTGATGAAATCCGGGGAGTGCAACACGTTAAACGAGAAGCGCGCCAGCTCGCTGGGCAGCGCCAGATGCTCAAGCTGGTGGTGGGCTGGGGTAAAGGTGCGAAGCACGTGAATGCCGTTGGGCATCCAATACGTGTCCTCATCGCGGCGATCCAGGATAACGCTCAGCGAGACGTCAAACTCGCTTGCGCATTGCGACATCGCCTGCACCAACCGGCGGGTGTAGTTGGTGATGCCCGCCTTGCGGTAGTACATCAGCCGACAATCTACCGCTACCGAAATATGTGGATGAAGTTGTCGCTTCAACATGAAGCCACTCAAGGTCTCGCAGACCTTCCTCTTCTCTGTGCAGTCCTCAGCCAACGCGGGATCCTCCGCTGGCTGCTAAGGACTAGATACTACTACCGTTTTGTCAAAAATCTATAAAAACTTGCTTTCAACGGATCACTGGCTCGCTCACGACGTATTCCGTCTCGACGCCGTCCGCCAGGGCGAGCCGCTCGAACGAGGGGTAAGCATACCAGCCAATGACCACGCGATAACGACCGGCAGGAGCATCCGTCGGGATGGGCACGGCGCGCGTGTCGGTGATGACTTCGCCAGGTTGCCAGGTGGAGGTGGGGCGCGAAGGCGGGCTATCGAGCGCCGCGATTTGCACGCCATCGTCAGCGCGGCGCAGATGCATGAAGACGGTGTAATCTGCCTCGGGGGTGGCGTCCGCTCGCCAGATCAGGTCAAGCGTGAGCGCCTCGCCAGGCTGCCATTCGGCGCGCCTCTCGCGCACACCGATCAAGCGGATGTGCGGACCGAAGCGCACATCCAACGGGCGCGGTGGGATGTTGCTCTCGCCCACGCGCAGGTCATACAGCAACAGGTCAGCATCCTGAAACCCCTGAGCAAACGTGCGCACGCCGCGACGGGTGAGCGCATCGAGCGGCGGTTGCTCCGGCGACAGCGCCATCGCCCAGCCAAACCGAATCACCCACGCGCGAGTAGCGCCGGAGACGAACGCCCGCAGCGACTGATGGGTGGCATCTTCGTCCAGCGCGTCGTTTGGCGCAACCCACACTGGCGCGGGCGGCGGCGCATAGTAAGCTGCAAACGAGACCTGATCGCTGTTCAACATGACGATCACATCGCCCGCGCGGTAGCGTGAGCGCAGGGTTTGCATCAGCTCCGCATAGCGGCTCTTCTGCCAATTCACATCAAACAGCAGCGGATAGTTGCCAAATGCGGCGACAGCGAGCACAAGCGCCATCATCAAAGCAACGCCGCGCGTGCGCAGCCACGCCGCCCATGACGCCAGACCCAGCACCAGCGGCAACAGGGCGAAGAGGAGATAGCGCGGGTGAAAGTCCGACACAATCGCAGAAGGCGACGCTGTGAACAGCACCAGCGCGAACGAGGCAACCATCCAGCCCACGATCAGCGCCGACGTGAACGGGGCGCGGCGTCCCCATCGCGCAGCGCCCACCACCGCCAGCGCCACCAGCACCAACGCTGGCGCAGCCAGCGACCCATCTGCGCGCGGACCGAACACCAAACCTTCGCTGCCCCGCACAAAGTTGGCGGCGATCTCCTGCGCTGTCGCCGTGATTTGTCGGGCGCTGGTGGCGGATGCGCGCAACAGATACGCGCGTTGCAACGCGGCAAACCAGCCGCCGAAGATCAGCGCGATCACCGCGTGGGTGATAAGCCAGCGCCCAACGCAGCGCTGGCGCCAAGCTAGCGCGCCCAGCGCAATCGCGCTGGCGAGCAACACGCCTGCGGTGTAGTAGTGCGTCAACAAACCAGCCAGCGCGACCGCTGCGTATGCCACCCACGCGCGCCAGGAGCGCATTCGCCGACGCATCTGCCAGGTGATCCACATCAGCGCTGCGCTGCACAACGCAGCAGGCGCATACATGCGCACCTCTTGCGCAAAGTAAATCGCCAGCGGCGCTGTTGCCAACGCGAGTCCTGCAACGCGCGCCGCGCGCACAGCGAACATCGCTCGCGCCAGGCGGACGCCTACCGCCACCCACGCCACCGTGCAACACAGCGAGAAGAAACGCAGCGCGAATTCGGTCTCACCCCACAGCGCTCGCGTCAGGCGCAGCGCGAGGTAGTAGAGCGGCGGCTGCGCGTCGAAGCCGCCCAGCAGCGTCCAGATCGGCTGACGGCTGGCGAAGACGGAGAAAGCTTCATCGCCCCACAAGTAGCGCGTGCCGAGCGTGCTGACGCCTAAGCCAAACGCGAGCAGGCAGCACAGCACGCCAAACCAAAGGCTGCGCGCGAGGGGACTCACGCGCGCGATGATAGCACCGCCTCGCGCAACATCAGCGCTGCCTCGCGCATCCGCTCGACGAAGTCCACACGCCTGGAAGCACCCAGCACGCGCTGGGACACCTGAAGCATCGGCAACAAGCCGTCCTCAGTTCGTCCCTGCTGCACCAGTGCGGGCAAGGAGGAGAGATCGAGCGACTCCGCGTCGCGCACCCACAACGGCACTTGCTGCGTCCAACTGCGCGCAGCAGGCACCTGCGCAGCTATCACAATCGCGCCCGCGCCGTGTCGGGCTGCGCTGCGCAACGCTGTTTCCGGCGCGTGTTCGCTGGCAAGCAAGAAACATCCTTTAGTGGAGTGGCTGGCGATGGCTTGTAACACATCCTCGCGCGACGTGCTCACGGTGAGGGCATCGGCGCGGAATTGCTCAAACGCGCCCCGCGCGTGCGACCGCGCCAGCCAGGCGTCGCCGCCGAAGGCGCCATCGAAGATCAACGGCACATCAGGGGGGATCAGACGGGCGATGCGCTCCAACGCCACCACGCCGGCTGCGCCCTCAGCCAAGAACACGTCTGGCGCCACAGCATACGCGCACACCAGGTCATGCGTGGCTTCGATGACAGCCCGGGCAAAAGGCAGCAGCGGCTCATCAAAAGGGAGGATGGGCAACGGCAGTTGCGACGTGATCACATCCAACCGCAACACCAGCGCCGAGCCAGCGCGCTGCTGCGCGACACGCAGCTTCTCGAAGAATGAACCCATCGTTGCGCTCACTCGTCCATAGGCAAGTAGTAGAGGATGCTCAACCCGCTCAGGGGATAATGTCGTGCGTCCAGCAATTGATGCGTGGTGATCGCGTCAAATTGCCTGGCTAACGCCTGGCGCCAGGCATTTTTCTGGCGCATGTCGTCGGTCTGGTATAGCGGCGAACCCTCGTCCACGCGAATCACCGTGACTTGCGCCGTGGGGTGCAGCGCCAGCCAGCGGCGCACGCGCGCCAGATCGTCCTCGCCTTCCGCTGGAGGCGCGTCGTACTGGATGGGGTGCGGCGTGTTGGCGAAGGCTGGCAGTGGGCGCAGCCGCCATTCAAACAAAGGCGGGCTTAGTTCGCCAAACGTGCCGATGATGAGGACGGGGCGATCTCCGCGCTGCCACTGCGTGATCACATGTGAGGCATCGCGCAGGTCAGACGCTGCATGACCTGCCCACACTGGCTCCAGGCGCGGCAGCCAGTGTGCCCAGCTCCACAGCGCGCCGATCAGGCACAGCGCAAGCGCGCCTGGCTTCAGCGCGCGTCGAAGCGCAGGCGGGGCGCGACGCCGCCACAACCACACACTCGTCACCCGCAGCAGGTCTGCGAAGCCAACGCCACACAACAACCACAGCGAGGGAAACAGCGGGGTGATATAGCGCGGCGCTTTCAACTGGTGCAACGTAGCGAGCACAAAGCCCAAGCTGAAGAAGACCGCCAGCAACCCCACCCCCGCATGTCGCACGCGCACCACCGCCCACCCTGCCCCAAGCAGCATCAACATCGCCAACGCGGGCGAAGGCATCAGCCAGTTCAGCATGACGCGCGCATAAAACAGCAGGTTCTCCTCGCTCCAGAACGGGTAGCCAGAATCTTCGTTGGTGACGAAGAAGCGAAAGTCGCGCCATTTCACCTCAGTCGGCACGATGTCGGTGCCGCCGAAGAACCAGAACGCGATACCCACCGCCAAGGGGGCATACAACGCCAGCATCTCGAACAGGTGGCGGCGCCAGCAGATGGCGCCGCCCAGCGCGCGAATCTGCCGCGCGCGCAGCGCCAGGTCCACCAACCCCACCGACGCCACCGCGAACGCCGCGTAGTTGTATTTGGTGAGAAAGAGGAAGTAAAGGCAGAGGCTGGTCAACGCATACCAAGCCAGGCGCGCGGTGCGCCAGGCGCGCAGCGCAGCAGCAAACGCCACAAACACGACAAACGCCACAGGCGTCTCCTGCATCGCCCACGTGCCGACAAACAACCAGCCCGGCGCGCTCAGCGCGATCAGCGCGCTGACCCACCCCGCCACAGCAGCGGCACGCGCGCGGATTTGCAGCGCCAACACAAACGACATCAGCGCTGTGAACACCAGCATGATCAGGGCAAACGCGCGCGCCGATTCGTCGCTGCGACCCAGCAATGCCAGGAAAGGCGCCTGCATCAGCGAAAAGCCCGGCGGCCAGAGCGTCTGAATGTGAAAATCGCCCCATAGCGCGCGCATATCCAACCCTAAAATGTCGCGCAAGACGTAGTAGCCGGGCAGGCTGTGGGCGGCTTCGTCAAAGTTGAGGGGAGGTGCTGGCACGATCAAACGCGCGTACGCCACTGCGCCAATGACAACAGACAACACCAAAGTAGAAGCAACCGCGACTTTCAGGCGCATCGCGCCAAACACAGCAACAAGTATACCTAGCCGCTGGGTCGTTCTATAATCTCATTCGCGCTCGCGCAAACATCGCAACACGCGTGAGGGCAAGGAGAAAGACACATGCCGAATCTCGGACCCTTGGAGATCATCATCATCCTAGTCGTCGTCATCCTGCTGTTCGGCGTCGGCCGCATCGGCAAGATCGGCGGTGAGCTGGGCAAGAGCATCCGCGAGTTTCGCAAGGGCTTGCAAGGCGACGATGAAGTGAAAGCTGCCAGCGACAAAGCCAGCACCTCCTCCACCAGCAGCAGCGAAACCAAAGCCTCCTGACGACTTCCTCCCGCTTTCCGTGTCCAGGCGTCCCCCGCTCGCAGCCATCGCGTCGTTGGGCAGTGTGAGCGCCATCTTGAGCGTGTTGCGCGAGGTGGACGTGCGCCCAGCGCAAGCGGCTGCGGAGACGCCTTTCACGCTCTTGTTTGCCAGCCACGACCTGCCCTTCGCCGAGCACCTCGTCGGGCTAATGTATCGCGGACCGCGCCAGCACGACATCCCCGCGCATCGGGCGGCGTTGGCTGTTTCGCTGGACGCATCGCCAGCGCTGGTGCACCATGTGCAGTGGATCGGCATACTCCAACGCGAGGATCAGCCCCTGCCCGCCGTGGAGCGCCTGCAGCGTGAGTGCGATCTGGCTGGCACGCCATGTTCTCCCATCATCCTGCGCGAGGGGGCGGTGTCACTCACCGAGCGGCTGAGCACGAGAGCTGCCTATCTGCCGCTGCACAGTGGCGTGCTGGACGAAGCTGAAGCGCGACGGGCTATCGTCAACCTGGTGCGCGCGCGCCACATCGCCGATGACCTGGCGCTGGCGCGCCACCTGCCTGCCTTCCGCGAGCCAGTTGTTCGCGCGTTGATCGAGGAGGTGGCGATTACCAACGCGGTGTACAGCCTCAGCACGGGCATTTTTGAGGTCAATCCAGCCACAGGGCTGCCGCTGGCTGTCGCCGATGTGGTGGTGCTGACCAAGAACCAGGCGTTGCTGGCGTGGAAGATTGCGCTAGCGATGGGCTTGCCAGCCGACTTTCAACACGTCATGCCGCAACTGATCGGCGTGGTGGGGGGCGGGTTCCTCTTCCGCCAGGTGGCGCGCTCGCTGGTGGGTTTGCTGCCTGGTCTGGGGATTCTGCCAAAGGTCGCGGTCGCGTTTGCAGGCACCTACGCCATCGGGGAGGCGGTGTATCGCTGGTGCGCCAGCGGGGAGCGCATCAATCCAGAAACCCTGCAGGCGATCTGGCGGCTTGCCCTCGCGCGGGGGCAAGCGCTGGCGCGGCGCCTGTGGCGCGAACGCCGCGCAGCAACGCAAACCAGCTCGACCTGACGCAACATCGCTTGTGATTGTGGAGCAAAAATCATGTTGAAACCCGGCGATCCTGCCCCAGCCTTTGAGCTTGAGTCCGCAGAAGGCGTGGTGCGCTCTGCGGACCTGAAGGGAAAACGCTACGTCCTCTACTTCTATCCGGCAGACGACACGCCCGGTTGCACCGCCGAGGCGTGCAGCTTCCGCGACAATCTCCCCCGCTTTCAAGAGCTTGGCGTTCCCGTGTTCGGCGTCAGCCCACAAGGGTTGGACTCCAAGCGGAAATTCGCCAGCAAGCATCAGTTGAGCTTCCCTTTGCTAGCCGACACCGACCACCGCGTGGCAGAAGCGTTTGGCGCGTGGGGTGAGCGCAGCATGTACGGCAAGAAATACATGGGTGTGTTGCGCTCAACCTTTGTCATAAGCGCAGATGGCGTGATCGAGCACGTCTGGGAGAAAGTCAAACCTGACGGTCACGCGGCGGAAGTGCTGGCGTACCTGACGGGTCAGCCGACAGACGAGGCTCCATCGGGCGCAAAAGCGCGGAAGAGCAGCTCAAAGAAGCCCTCTTCGCGCACCACGCGCAAATCGTAGCAGCCCATGCCCGATCGTCTCTGTTCAGCCGATGTGATCGTGGTCGGCGCGGGGATCGTCGGCGCGACCATCGCCTATCGCTTCGCTAGCGCAGGCGCCTGCGTCAGCGTGGTGGACGCCATCTCACCAGCCGCCAGCGCAACACGGCACGCGCTGGGTCTGGTGGTGCCATCGCTCACACCGCGGGCGCTCAAACCGACGCTGGACGGGATCGCGCCCCTTCAGCACATCGCCGAGACGCTCGGAGTCGCCTGCCAGAGTGTTGAGGCGCTCTGCGTGGCGTGCAACGACAACGAAGCTGGCGCGCTGCGCGCTGCGCTCAAACAGGTGCCTACAGACATCGCCGCGTGGACCGATGACACCAGCCTGATCCCAGCGGGTGGCGTTGGCGCGGCGGTCGTGCGGTGCGCATTACAGTTGGACGTAGCGGCGCTCACGCGGCATATGTTGCAGGCGCCTCGCATCAACCTACATGCGCCCGTAGAGGTGAACGCGCTGGAGGACATGCGCGGACGGACCGCCATTGTCGCAGACGGTTACACGGCGACCGCCCGCTACATCGTGCTGGCAACCAACGCTTTCGCCGGGCTGCTCTCGCCTTACCTGGCAGATTCTGTGTCCTTCGCGCAAGGCATCGCCTGGACTTCGCACGTTGCGCCGCCATCCCGTCTGCCCATACCCATCGTGATAGCAGACGGCACATTCGCCGCCCTTCAGCACCCCGATCACGAGCAGCGCATTCAGGCAATCGCCTGGTCTCATCACGAGCATCGCGCCGATCCCGAAGCGCACCTGGAGCGCTGGCTGCGCCCGCTCGGCGTGGACCCGATCCAACACATGCGGTCACGCGCCCGCATGGTGACAACCACAACCACAGACGGCGTCCCCCTCACTGGACAGCTCGGCGAGGACGGGAACGTGCTGTACGCGCTGGGCGCGGGGCTGTTCGGGACGGCATGGGCATGGCACATGGCAGGACAAATCTGGCAGCTCGCTGCGCAGACGGCATGATCAGTCGCGCGCTGCTCATTGTATTGCTGCTGTTCTTTGCGCTTTCAAACGCGCTGGGCGCGCTGGAGACTGTTCGATGGTTTGACTCTGAGCTAGCTTTGCACAGCGCCGCTGAGCTGCGGTATCTCCTCGCTTTCAACGCTTTCTGGGCATTCGCCTTCGCCACCGCACTGTGGGCTGTGACGACCTCGCAGCGCTGGGCAGCGCGTGGTACCATCGCAGTCGCCATGTTGTATCAGGCGCACCTTTGGCTAAATCGAGCGCTGCTGACACGCGATACAGAGAGCATGGCGCGCCTCCCCTTCGAGGCAATCATCAGCGCAGCGACCAGCCTCGCTGTATTGATATTGACAATGCGGCAACAAGCTGCCGCGCGCAGCTCGCGCGGCGGCGCGTGAACATCCAACTTCTCAACTTGCTCTAACGAGAACATGACAGACAACTCGCTTGACCCCAACATCCAGAAACTGCGCACGATGCGCGCCCTCAGCCAGCAAGGCGGCGGGGAAGAGAAAGTGAAACAGCAGCGCGCCAAAGGCAAACTCACCGCCCGCGAGCGGTTGGACTTGCTCCTCGACCCCGGCTCCTTTCGAGAGATTGACGCTTTCGTCTCCAGCCGAACAAACGGACAGGGCACGGGTGATCAACGCGCACTCACCGATGGCGTGGTCACTGGTTGGGGCACCATCGAGGGACGGCTGGTGTATGTGTATTCCCAAGACTTCACCATCATGGGCGGCAGCCTGGGCGCAGCGCACGCCAGCAAGATTGTGAAGATTCAAGAGATGGCGCTGAAAAACGGCGCACCAATCATCGGCATCAACGACAGCGGCGGCGCGCGCATCCAGGAGGGGTTAGCGTCGCTGGTCGGCTACAGCGAAATCTTCCTGCGCAACACACTCGCCAGCGGCGTCATCCCGCAGATCAGCGCCATCATGGGACCTTGCGCTGGCGGCGCGGTGTATTCCCCCGCGCTCACCGACTTCATCTTCATGGTGAAGAACACCAGCTACATGTTTCTCACCGGACCAGATGTCGTAAAAGCAGTGACGCACGAGGACGTCACGTTTGAGCAGCTCGGTGGCGCGATGGTGCACAACACGGTCAGCGGCGTCGCTCACTTCGCCACCGATAGCGAGGGCGACTGCCTCTACTTGGTCCGCCAGTTGCTCAGCTATCTGCCCAGCAACAACATGGAAGAGCCGTCCGTGCGCAAGACCAAAGATGACCCCCTGCGCACCGATGAGGCGCTCAACCACATCGTGCCAGATAACCCCAACAAGCCCTACGACATGAAGGAGGTGATCCAGCGGGTGGTGGACGACGGGCAGTTCCTGGAGGTGCAGGAACACTACGCCACCAACATCATCATCGGATTTGCGCGGCTTGGCGGGCAGTCTGTGGGGATTGTGGCAAATCAACCCGCCGTGCTGGCAGGCGTGCTGGACATCAACGCCAGCGAGAAGGCGGCGCGATTCGTGCGCTTCTGCGATTGCTTCAATATCCCCATCGTCACCTTCGAGGACGTGCCAGGATTCCTTCCTGGTGTGAGCCAGGAGCACGGCGGCATCATCCGCAGCGGCGCTAAGCTGCTTTACGCCTACTGCGAGGCAACCGTGCCCAAGATTTGCGTCATCACGCGCAAGGCGTATGGCGGGGCGTATTGCGTGCTCAGCCCACGCGCCACGCGCGGCGACCTGGTGCTGGCTTGGCCTACGGCGGAGCTGGCGGTGATGGGCGCAGAGGGCGCGGTGAACATCATCTACCGCCGCGAGCTATCCACCGCCGAGGACCCAGCCGCGCGGCGCGCCGAGCTGGTGGCGCGCTACCGAGACGAAGTGACCAACCCCTGGGTGGCGGCACAATACGGCTTCATTGACGACATCATCGAGCCGCTGGAGACGCGCCCACGCCTGATCAACGCATTGCAGATGCTGCGCAACAAGCGCGACGCCAATCCGCCTCGCAAGCACGGCAACATCCCGCTGTGAGGTCGGCGCTTTCAGGCGCGCAACAGTTCAGCTCACTTTGCCGAACAGTTGACCTGCCAGGGCGTCGCCCTGCTGGGGGACGTAAATTGGTCCGAACTGCGCCTCGAAGCGCTCAATGTTCTCCTGGAGCGCGCGCAGCAGCAGTTTGGCATGCATCGGCGTGCACAAAATGCGCGCGCCCACCCGCACCGAGGGGACATTTGGCAGCACGCGCGCGAAGTCCAGCACAAATTCAGAAGGGCTATGCTGGATGATCACAAAGTTAGCGTAGTACGCATCAAGGTTCGCTGGCAGTTCGATGTTTAGCTCATTCGGCGCGGCTGGCTGAGTAGGCTGACTCATGCCTGTAGTCTAACAAAAGAGACGGTCCGCCTCTCCCAGGAGAGACAGACCGCGCCGGTGCAATTTCGGGCACAGCAGACCTACATCTGGGGGTCTTCAAACGGCATGTCGCTCTCAGGCATCTCCGCTCCGGTTGTGCCGCTCTCGCTTTCGCCGCGCGGGCTGAGGAAGCGCACCGTGTTCGCTATCAACTCGAAGCTGGCGCCCACTGTGCCGTCCTGTCGCTGATACAGCCGAGGACCGCCTGTCTTGGGGTCAACCACCAGGCGACCTTCCACCAGCACCATCTTGCCTTTGCTCAAGTACTGATTGGCGCTCTCTGCGGATTTGCCAAAGATGGAGACACGAAACCAGGTCGTCTCGCGCTGCAGCTGACCGCTTTTGTCGTTCCAGGCGCGATCTGTGGCGACGCTGAACGTTGTCACGGGGTCTCCGCTTGGCGTGTAACGCATTTCGGGGTCACGACCGAGTCTGCCAACAATGATGACGTTTTGATACATTGCTGTTTCCTCACTTTTCGGGCGCTTTGCTGGCATGCAAGTTCGCCCACTTACTGGATGAATATATGCGACACTGCGCTGATCGTCAAGTTGTGGCTGGCGGCGCGCCCACCTGATATGAAGCGGTCGGCTGCTGTGCGAGGAGTTGTTCGGCGATCTCCACGTATTCTTGCTTTATCACTGCGCTGTCGTCCACGCCGAAGCGGGCGAGCAATTTGCCGATCACAGCGGCTTTGTGCTCTGCATCGCGGCGGCTCCAGGTGCGGCTTTTAATCTCCAGGAAGTAGCCATCGCGCGCAGGAGCCACCATGCGGTCCAGATTGATGAACAGGTCTTCATCGTCGTAGATCACCTCCCAGCGCAAACGGTCCTTCTCCACCTGCACTTCTCGGTCGGGCTTGAAGTACTCGCGATAAAAGCGCAGGCTGCGATCAGCGGACGACATGAAGCGCACCCGATTGAGCAACACAGAATGTGGATACTCGCGCTCACTCTGAGCGCTGACCAGCGTGAGGCGATAGCGCGTGCCGATCACCTGACCTTGTGGGTCCAGCCGTTCGTCCTCGCGGTAGCGCAGCCGCGAAGGCTCGTGCTGAAAGAAGAAGTAGGTGTCGAACTGGCGATAGTGCACGTGGCGCACTATCGTCAGCTCGCCGTCGCGCTCGATCAGGTCGAGGATAGGTTGCGGGTCGGCGATGCGCGCCTTCACCTGCACCTCGAAGGACTCTTCCTGTTGCACGCCGCCAATCGCCGCAAGCTTGCGCAAGACATCGCCTTCGCGGGCGACAAGGAAATGATGCACCTTTTCGGCAAAGGCGTTGGCTTCGCGTTTGACGCGCTCTTTGTCGAGCGTCAACAGGTGGCGCTGGCGCATCAGGCAGCGCCCATTCACGAACACGTCGCGCACGTCGGTGGACTTGCTGGAATAGACGATCTGCGTGTAGATCGCGCCATCGTCTTGCGCGATGCGCGAATACTGCGGCGTTGTGTGCAACCGATCCAGCTCCAGCACAATCACGTCAGCGCGCTTGCCCACCTCCAACGAGCCGGTCAGGTTGCCGATGTGCAGCGCTTCGGCGCCCATGCGCGTCGCCATGAGCAGCGCTGTGCGCGCTGGCACAGCGACTGGGTCGCGCATGCTGCCTTTCGCCAGAAGCGCCGCCAGGCGCATCTCCTCGAAGTGATCAAGGTCGTTGTTGCTGGCGGGTCCGTCGGTGCCGATGCCGACTTTTAAGCCTGTGTCCAGCATTTTCTGCACGTTGGCGATGCCGCTAGCCAGCTTCAGGTTTGCAGAAGGGTTATGCGCCACAGTCGCGCCAGCGTTGCGCAGGGTGCGCATCTCTCCCGCGTCAATCGCCACACAATGCGCTGCGATCACCTTTGCCTCCAGCACGCCGTTTTTCTTCACCCAGTTCACCACAGGCATGCCGTTGGTGCGGCGACATTCTTCCACCTCGGCAAAGGTCTCGCTGATGTGAATGTGCAGCGGCACGTCGTGGCGAATGGCGATCTCGGCGCAGGCGCGCATCAGCGGTCCGCTACAGGTGTAGGGGGCGTGCGGCGCGATCACCGGCAGGATCAAGGGATGCCCCTTCCACTTCTGGATGAACTGCTCAGCCATCTCCAGGCTCTCATCGGCGGAGCCTGCGTCTGGCGTGGGAAACTGCATGATGGTCTGAGAACACAGCGCGCGCAAGCCGACGTCGGCTAGCGTCTGCGCGATGGTGTCCTCGAAGTAATACATGTCGTTGACGCACGTCACACCGCTGCGGAGCAGCTCGGCACATGCTAGCTGCGCGCCGACCGCGACAAACTCTGGCGAAACGAAGTGCCGTTCCACGGGCAGCATGTAGCCATACAACCACACATCCAGCCGCAAGTCGTCTGCCAAGCCACGCAGCAGGGTCATAGGCAAATGCGTGTGACAGTTCACCAGCCCTGGCAAGATCGCGCAGCCGCTGCAGTCCACCACTTCTGACGCTTCAAACGCCGCGCGCACCTCGTCAGCATCCCCCACGCCCACGATGGAATCGCCCCGCACCGCCACAGCGCCACGCTCATACCGATGGAACGCTTTGTCCATCGTCAGCACAATGCCGTCCACAAGAAGGATGTCTGCCTGCTGCATGGATAGGTTTATATCACGCGCACGACACGCGTGCAGCAGCGCCGCTTGACAACTTTGCGTTCACCTGTAGAATAGTGTAAGCAAAACACTTAAGGAGTTTCGCATAACCATGACCACGCTGGCAACGCGCGCGCGACCTTTCTTGAACTACTTAGAGGATTGGTTTTCCAACCTGCGACCGCTCCGGCTGAGCAAAAGCATTGCTGACCCAGAGCGGGTGGCGGTCATGTGCGTGGATGTGATCAACGGCTTCTGCACGGTGGGTCCGCTAGCCAGTCCACGTGTGCAGGGGATCGTCAAGCCGATCGTCAAGCTGTTCAAAGATGCGTATGCATTTGGCGTGCGCCATTTTGTGCTCACGCAAGACACGCACGCGCCAGACGCTGTGGAGTTCGGGCAGTATCCACCGCACTGCGTGCGTGGCACGCCAGAATCTCAGACCGTCCCCGAGCTGCTGCGACTGCCCTTCGCAGACACATTCGTGGTGATCGAGAAGAACTCGATCTCGTCCGCGATCAACACCTCGCTGGACGCCTGGCTCGATGCGCACCCGCAGGTGAACACATTTTTTGTGGTGGGCGATTGCACCGATCTCTGCACATATCAGTTAGCGATGCACTTGCGGCTGCGCGCGAATGCGCTACAACTGCACGATGTGCGCGTCATCTTGCCAGAGAACTGCGTGCAGACGTACGACACATCCGTGAAGACCGCGCAGAAGCTGGGCATTCCAGCGCACGATGGTGACTTGCTGCACGCGACTTTCCTACACAACATGTGGGCAAACGGCGTCGAAGTGGTGAAGCGCGTCAGCCGTTGAGATATGATTGCAAGTTACCCCGCACCTGGCGCATCCCTACGCTCTCGCCGGCCATCACGCCAGATGAGGGAACGCTACTTTCGGCGAAATAGAGGAGGTTCGATCAAATGACTCACCAAATGTTGCGTTTTGTTGCCCTCTTCGGCACAACAGCACTGCTCTTGGCGGGCTGCGCGACGCCCCCACCCGCTCAGCCCGCTCAGGCGCCGCAGCCGACAACTGAATCCGCCGCAGGCGAGCCGATCTACATCGGCGTGAGCGGTCCGCTCACTGGACCGAACGCCCGCTACGGCGAGCAGTGGAAGAAGGGCTTTGACCTGGCGCTGGAGGAGATCAACAGGCGTGGCGGCATCAACGGCAGACCGCTGGTGTATATCTTCGAGGACAGCCAGAGCGACCCCAAGCAATCGGTGCTGGTGGCGCAGAAGTTCGTTGCGGATGAGCGCATCATCGTTGAGCTGGGCGACTTCAGCAGCACCGCCTCGATGGCTGCCTCGCCGATTTACCAGCGCGCCGGCTTGGTGCAGTTCGGCTTCACCAACTCTCACCCCGATTTCACTAAGGGCGGCGACTACATGTGGAGCAACTCCACCACACAGGAACAGCTCTCGCCAGCGATGGCTGAGTTCGCGGTGAAGGAGGTGGGGCTGAAGCGCATCGCCGTATTCAACATCAACAACGACTGGGGCAAGGTCACCGCGCAAATCTTCGCGGACACAGTGAAAAAACTCGGCGCTGAAGTGGTGGCGATGGAGGCCTATCTGCCCGATGAGAAGGACTTCCGCTCGGCGCTCACCCGCGTGCGCGAGGCAAACCCAGATGGCATCGCGCTGATCTCCTATCAGGCAGACGGCGCGTTGCTCGCGCAGCAAGTGGAAGCTGCTGGTCTGAAGGTGCCCCTGGTGGGCGCGTCCTCGCTTCATTCGCCTGACTTCCTCCGCCTCGGCGGCAAGGCGGTGGAGGGCACATTGATTCGCGCCCAGTTCCTGCCTACCAACCCCGACCCGCGCGTGAAGACGTTTGTGGACAAGTACCGCGCGAAATACAACGAGACGCCAGACTTCTTCGCCGCGCACGCCTACGACACCATGCACTTGATCGCCAAAGCCATCGAGATCGGCGGTCCGACGCGCCAAGGCGTGCGGGAGGCGCTGCCAAAACTGAAAGACGTGCCCAGCGTGATCTACGGCTCGGTCACGTTCAACCCGGAAACGCGCCGCGTGAGCAACCCGCAATTCGTCAACTTGATTGTGAAGGATGGCGACTTCGTCGCCTGGGACGGCACGCTGCCGACCCGTTGATCCTCACACCCCAAAACATTGGCGCCGTTGCAACAGGAGGGTGGCTGGCATCAGCCACCCTCCGCCGCTTTTCCAGTGTTGCGCGCGTGGCAAAAGCTGACACAATCTACACTATGAGCGCACACACATTGATCCCACCCAACAGCGTCGCGCTGGTCACTGGCTCCGGCCGCGGGCTAGGTCGCAAAATCGCTGAGACGCTCGCCGAAGCTGGCGCGGCGGTTGTGCTGCACGATCAATACCCTGAAGCGCCTGCGGTGTTCGGCGAAGCGCCCAACCTAGACGCAGTCGTGAATGACTTTCGCCAACGCGGTTTCGACGCCATCGGCGTCATCGCGGACGTTGCAGACTACGCCGCTGTGCAGTCGGCTGTTCAACAGGCGGAGTCGGCGCTCGGACCGATCACCATTCTGGTCAACGCGGCTGGCGGCGACATCGGTGCCTCGGGCGTGGGGAAACCCAACCCCAACGATGCGCTGGGCATCTCCTCCGAAGACCTGCAGGCGATCTTCAACCGCAACCTGGTCGGCACGATCCACGTGTGCAAGGCAGTAGTGCCCAGCATGATCGCACGTCAGCAGGGCGCGATTGTGAACATCAGCTCGGTGGCGGCGCTGTTTGCGGTCTCGCCAGAGGTGGCATATGCTGTAGCGAAAGCTGGCATTATGCATTACACGCGCTGCCTGGCGATGGAGCTGCGCCCGCACGGCGTGCGCGCCAACGTGGTCGCGCCTGGTCCCACCAAAACGGCGCGCTTTCTCGCCACGCGCAAGGTGGACCCCGCCAAGATGGACGAATCCAAACCCTCGTTTGACCGCTACGCCAATCCCGCGGAGATCGCCGACGCCACGCTGTTCCTGTGCAGCAATCTGGCGCGCTTCGTCACAGGTCAGGTGCTGGCGGTGGATGGCGGATTGACCCTGCACGCATACTGAACGATGGAGGCGCGCACACAATCACTGCACGGCAAAGTCGCCATCGTCACCGCAGCCAGCCGCGAGATCGGCGCCGCCATCGCCGAGCGCCTGGCGCTGGACGGCGCCGCGGTGCTCATGTCGCACTTCGGCGAGGCTGCGCTGGCGGAGCAGCACGCCGCGCGCATCCGCGCGCGAGGCGGCACAGTGGACGTTTTCGAGGCAGACCTCTCGCGCGTTGAGGGCAACGCTGCGCTGATCCAGCGATGCGTTGAGGCATTCGGGCGGCTCGACTTCCTGATCGCCAACGCGGGCATCACGCGCTTTGCGCGCATGTTGGAAAGCGACGAGGCGCTCTGGGATTTGCTGATGAACACCAACTTAAAGAGCGCCTACTTCGGCGCACAAGCTGCTGCTCGGCAGATGATCGCGCAGGGCGACGGCGGACGGATCGTGTTCTCGTCATCTGTGGCGGGCATGCGCGGCTTTCCAGAGCTGAGCATCTATGGCATCACGAAGGCAGCGCTGCAGCAAATGGCGCGCACGCTCGCTGCGGAGCTGGCTGCGCATCGCATCACCGTCAACGCGGTCGGCATTGGAGCGGTGTTAAACGCGCGCAACCTGGAGACCGACCCAGGTTACGAATCGCGCTGGGCGCAGATCAACCCGCTGGGGCGCGTGCTCTACCCCGCCGACATCGCTGGCGCAGTGCGCTTTCTGGTCTCAGAGGATGCAGCGATGATCACTGGTCACACACTCATCGTGGATGGCGGTTTTTTGCTCACATGAAGGTCACCGTGCGTCGTGGCTTGATGAGGACGAAAGGCGTTCATCTCCAACCTTGCCAAGAACGGCAGCCATGAGCAACCCACTGGAGGCATATCGCGTGCGCCGCGACACCTTTGCGCTGGATCGCTTCGACCCCGACGACACGCATCTCTTCTGCGGCGACAAAGACGAAGCGCGCGCTGCACTGGGGCAACTCAACAAAACGCTGGAGACGTTGCAAGAGTTGCTCTACGCGCAACGCCAACACAGTCTGCTGGTCGTGCTGCAGGGCATGGACACCAGCGGCAAAGATGGTGTTATCCGCTGTGTGTTCAACGGTGTGAACCCGCAAGGTGTGCGCGTCGCCAACTTCAAGGCGCCCTCTGCGCTGGAGTTGTCGCACGATTACTTATGGCGCGTGCATGTGCAGGCGCCCGCGAAAGGTGAGATCGTCATCTTCAACCGCAGCCACTACGAAGACGTGCTGATCGTGCGCGTGCGCGAGCTGGCGCCGCTGGAGGTGTGGTCCAGACGCTACCGTCACATCCGCGAGTTTGAGCGGATGCTGGCGGAGGAGGGGATCACCATCCGAAAGTTCTTCTTGCACATCAGCAAAGACGAGCAACGTCAGCGCCTTCAGGCACGCCTGGACGACCCCACCAAGCAGTGGAAGTTCAACCCCGACGATCTGCGGGAGCGCGAGCGCTGGGATGATTACATGCGCGCCTACGAGGACGCCCTGCGCGAAACCAGCGACGACTGGGCGCCGTGGTATGTCGTGCCTGCGAACAAAAAGTGGTATCGCGATTGGGTGGTCGCGTCGCTCATTGTCGAGTCGCTACAGGAGCTTCGGATGGACTGGCCGCCACCTCGACCTGAGCTGCGTGGGCTGGCGATCTCCTAGCGCCGCCGCAGGCGCATGAGGATGCCGTGTTTGGGCGCAAGCGTTGGGTTGTAATGCATCGGGATCGGGCCGCGGTGTAGCGGTTCAAAGCGCCACTCGCTCAGCAAACGCGCCAGCAACACCTTTAGCTCCACTTGCGCCAAGGGCTTGCCAATGCACACGTGCGCGCCCCCGCCGAACGGGATGTAGCTGAGTGGCGGGAGACGCGCCTTACGCTCTGGCGCGAAGCGCTGCGGGTCAAATCGCAGCGGGTCAGGGAACACCTCCGGCAGGCGATGGCTGGCGGCGGCGGAGTACATCACGCTGCTGCCAGCCGGGATGTGCAAACCCTCGAAGGTGAAGGACTCCACCACACCTCGCAAGCCGATCCATACGGCTGGGTAGAGCCGCAGCGTCTCGTCAATTGCCATGCTGATCTGCGTCAGGTCTGCCAGCTCGGCTGTGCCGATCCGCGCTGGGTCGCCCAATTTGCGCAGCTCCTGCTCGATGGGGATCAGTGTCTCTGGATGGCAACCCAGCAGATGCAACGCCCAGGCGAGCGAACAGGTGGCGGTGTCATGACCGGCGTAAATCAGCAGCAGCACTTGATCGCGAATTTGCGCGTCGCTGAGCGCGCTGCCGTCTTCGTCGCGCGCCGCGATCAGCCACGAGAGCACATCATCGCCTTTGCCGCCTTCGGCTCGGCGGCGCACGATCAGGTCGTAGAGCATGGCGTCGAGCTGTCGGCGGGCGCGCAAGTTGTGACGATATTGCGTGAACGGCAGATTCACGCGCACCCACTTCTGGATGCTGGGCTTGGTGGCGTAGTCGAAGGTGTACGCGAGCGTGCGCGCGAAGGACTCGTAGTAGCCGGAGATGTCCTCGCCGGTGAGCACTTGGGCGATCACCTCCAGCGTCATGCGGCGCGCCTCCTCATACACGTCCACCACCATGCCGTCGCGCCAGGTTGCCATGCGACGCTCTGCTGCCCAGTGCATAAAGCCGAGGTATTGCTCCACGCGGCGCACATGAAAGGCGGGTTGCACCAGGCGTTTTTGCCAAGCGTGATGCGCGCCATCGGCAAGCAGCAGCGCGTCATCCATCACGCTGAGCAACAGGCTGTAGCCCTTGCGCACGGAGAGCTTATCTGCGTGATCCACAAAGATGGCGCGATGGGCACGCTCGCCAATCATCACGGTGAGGTTGAAATCGAACGCGCGCAGGCGAAAGGCAGGACCGTGGCGCTGGTAGCGCTGCACGAAGAAGCCGATTGGGTCGCGCCCAAACGCGATAGTAGAAGACAACAGCGGCAAAGAGGGAGGCAGTGCGATAGCTGCTTCAGCGGTCACGCTCATAGACAACTTGTTGTTCCAATGCCGATGTCGGTCTCGGCAAGTCGCGCGCGATTGTATCTGTGTCAAGACAGCCAGTCAGCAGTATGAGAACACCGACGCCAAAGCGCCCTGGATCACGCGCGCGGCGCAGCCGATGAGGCGCGTACAATCATGCCTGCTTCAAGCAATGGTTTCAGACGCACAAACTCACTACGAACGGACGGGCGCGAGACAGCACAAAGCGCGCTCCTTGAAGGACTACGCGGGGATCACCGCGCGCGGCTTTTGCATGGGCGCGGCAGACGTTGTGCCAGGCGTGTCTGGGGGCACGATGGCGTTCATCCTCGGCATCTACGATGAGCTTATCCAAGCCCTCCACAGCTTCAACTTGCAGGTGGCGCGCAACGTGTTGCGGTTGCGGCTGCGCGAGGCGTTTGGGGATGTGCCCTGGCAATTTTTGGTGGCGCTGCTCGTCGGCATCTTGAGCGCGATTGCGCTGTTGTCGCGCCCGCTCAAATATGCGCTGGACACGCATCCTTCGCTGGTGTTCGCGTTTTTCTTCGGGTTGGTGCTCGCTTCGGTGTGGGTGGTGCGCCGGCGCGTGGCGCAATGGACACCTGCGCTGGTCGGCTTGCTGGTGGTTGCTGCGGCTGGGGCGTTCGTGCTGGTCGGCATGGCGCCAACACAAACGTCCAGCGAGCCGATCTTCTTCTTTCTCAGCGGCGTGGTGGCTATCTGCGCGATGATTTTGCCGGGCATCTCTGGCTCGTTCATCCTGGTGCTGTTGGGTAAATACGAGCAAATCATCAGCGCGGTGACGCAGCTCAACATTGGGGTGCTGATGGTGTTTCTCGCTGGCTGCGTGATTGGGCTGCTCAGCTTTGTGCGCGTGCTGCGCTGGCTGCTGCGCCGCTATCACAACGCGACGCTCAGCGTGCTGACCGGCTTCATGCTCGGCTCGCTGCGGCGCGTGTGGCCCTGGCAACACGCCGACGCCGATGGCACGCTGGTCACGCTGCTGCCCAGCCATCTCAGCGGCGAGGTGATGCTGGCAATTGTGCTGGCGATGGTCGGCGTGGTGTTGGTGATCGGGCTGGAGAAGCTGGCGGAGCGGCGCGCGCTGCCTCAGTCCACACTTTCCTGATGGGGTAGCGCCGAGCGGTCACCACCGCGCATCACCCAGCTCAAATAGGCGCCCATCAGCAGGTGCAGGTTGGCGACGTAAAGCTTGTCGAAGAGATGGTGAGCGCTGAGGTGCGCCCACGCGCCCAGCACACCAACCGCCACGAACGACCACCAGGCACCCACACGCGCCTGACGCGCCAGCCGCCAGGTCAGCGCAATCGCGATGACCCAGGCGATCACATACGTCAGCAAGCCCAACACACCCGTCTCTGCGAAGACATTCAGGTAAATGTTGTGCGCGTGACCAAGCGCGTTTTGCCAGGGCAACAAGCGGAAGCTGGGATATGCTGCCGCGTAGTTGCCCCAACCCACCCCCAACCAGGGATGCGCCTCGATCATCCGAACAGCAGCCTGCCAATGCGCCAGTCGTTCGATGGTGGAGAAGGTGACCGGCGTCACGTGCGCGTTGCGCACATCCAGGTCTCCGTAAAGCGCGATCTGCGCCTCCAAACCTGCGGGGATGTTGATCCAGTCGAAGCCATAAGCCACAGCGAGGACAAGCGCGCCCGTCAATGCCCACACACCTGGACGAGGCAGCGCCACCAGCGTCATGGCTAACCCCGCGGCTGCCGCGCCCACCAACGCGCCGCGCGACCCGCTGGCGATCAGCGCGTAGAAAGACGCAGCAGCCACGCCGATCAGCGCGCCACTCACTACGAACCAGCACCAGCGCCGGCGCTGCCAACCCGTGAGAGCCGCCGCAACTGCCAGCGCTGCCGCCAACGGCCAGATCAGTCCCATGAAGCCGCCGTAGGGGTTGGGCTGCTCCAGCGTGCCGTAGGCGCGGTAGCGCGTCTGCGCGCCCAACACCAGGAATTCGGCGGGTCCTTCGCCGCGCAGATGGGCTTGATAGATGCCAAACAGCGCCTGACCAAAACCGCCGATGATCACCGCAACCAGCACCGCACGCCGTTGTGACTCGTCTTCGCCAGCCACCAGCGCCGCCACCAGCAACATCTGCGCCCACTTGATCAGCTCGCCTGCCCACTCCACAACGTCGCGCGCCGCGAAGAAGCTGATCGCGCCGAGCGCCCCGTACGCTGCAAACGCCAGCCAGATGGGGTGTCGCCACACCAGCCTCGGCGCCCGCCGCAGCGCCAGCGACCGCGCCGCATACGCCAGCAACGTCAACCCCAACATTACCTGAGCGCTGCTGAGCGGCAGGCGCAGCGTCGCGTTCTCCAGCGGCTGGAAGGGACCGAGCGCCACCGTCAAGGCGATGCCCAGCGCTGGCTGCACACCAATCGCGCACACCAGCGCGCCCAGGCTCAGTGCTGCTAACACAGCTACCAGCAGCGGCAAGGGCGCGAGCGCTGCTCCCACTGCAAGCATCGCCCCCAGCGCCACCCACCCCGGTGCAGACGGACGGCGCGCTGCAAGCCACGCAAGCGTCATGCCGCCGGCTTAGGTTTGCCTTTCACAAGCAGCGTCCACGTGCCGCGCTGCACCACGCTGCCGTCCTGCTTCTTCACCTGCACCTTGAACGTCACCTTGCCGTTGCCCAGTCGAGGGAAGGCTTTGGTCTCAACCACTTCCGCCTCCAGGTGGATGGTGTCGCCGATGAAAATGGGCGCGGTGAACTCCCACTCCAGCGCGCGGAAGACCTCCACCGTGCCGATCAGGAATCCCATCTGGAACGCCAACCCGCTGGCGACGCTCAAGCCCAGCAAGCCATGCGCGATGCGGCGACCGAACATGCCCTGCTGGGAGAACGTCTCGCTGGTGTGAATCTCGTTGTAATCGCCGCTCAAGCCAGCGAACACCACGACATCGGTCTCGGTGATCGTGCGGCTTGGGGAGGTGGCGCGGTCGCCGACCGCAAAGTCCTCAAAATAAAGCCCGTGAGGCGTTGTGAGTGCCATGCAGCGATTGTAGCGAAGGGGCTTGCCGTGGCCTCAGACAAGCGACAAGCCCCCAGCCTTCAGGGTCGCGCCAGCCGGTGGCTCACATCACGCATGACGCTGCCGTCGGGATTCAACACGCGCGCTTTGAATTGCCAGTCGCCGTCGTTGGTGTACACCTTGATCAGCAGGGCGTTGAAACCCTTCCGCAGCTTGATAGGCGGCAGGTCAATGTCGCGCTTATCGTCGGGCATGGCGCGGCTCACGTCGTTCATCCAGATCAGCTCGCCGTTCAGCCAGGCGGCGATGCCGTCGTCGGAGTTCATGCCGAGCAACCCATCGCGATCTTCTGGCGACTCGATCCAAACGAACGCATACGCGGAGGTGCGGTAAGACGGCGTGAGGTAACGCAACAGGTTGATGTTGTGCGAATCGCTGCGGATCGCCCAGGCGGTCTTGTCGCCAGGCTTTGGCACGTAGCGCGCCTCGCCGCCGGGTATAGCGTCGTCGGTCAGCTTGCGCCAGGGGTATCCACCGTTCAACCACCACGCGCGGATGTAGCCCTCACTGTGCAGCGGATAGACGTTGGCGCGGGCAGAGGCGATCTCGCCCGTATCGTTCGTGGCGGTGAGCATCACCTCCACGAAGCTTTGGTCACCCAACCCCGACGGCATGACAAACGCGGCATTTGGGGCGGTGGTTGTGGTGATCGGAGTGGCGCGGCGTCCGTCGTAACGGGTGACGCGCCACTCGAGGCGGTTGGCGTTTTGCACATTAGCGCGCAGCTCCACGCGCTGACCGGGCTGATACACCTCGCCATGCAGTGGCGAGCGCAATTCCACGCGGGGGCGCGTGCTGCGTGTCTCGGTAAGGGTGGCGAGCGGCTCTAACGGGTTGTTCGCATACACGATGCGGCGCAGTCCACCAGAGTAAATCGAGAGATACCACAAGGCGCCGTCGGGACCGAACTGGATGTCCACTGGCTCGCCCATCTGCTTGCCGAATGGGATGACCTCTTTGAAGCGACCTTTCTCATCCAGCACCACACGATTGATCACCTGCGTCGAGTAGTCGCCGTAGAAGAAGTTGCCCTTCATCTTTGCTGGAAAGTGATCGCCCGTGTTGAAATCGCCCGCCGTCACGGAGGCATTTTTGCCGTTGTGTGGGTAGCTCAACTCTTTGGGCGTGGTTGTCTTCATATTGACGCCGCGGCACTCTGGCAGCGACTGATGTCGCGGGACGTTCATGCTGCCCTCCACGCAGGGCCAGCCGAAATTGGCGCCTTTTGTGGCGATCATGAGCATCTCGTATGTGTCCCAGCCAACATCTCCCACATAGGGGAGCTGTGTGTCGGGATGCAGTGCGAAGCGGAAGGGATTGCGGAAGCCATACGCCCACACGCGCGAGCGAGCGCTCTTGGGGAAGCGCGGGTCATAAAACGGGTTGCCACGCACGCCTTCGCCAGTGCGCGGATCAATGCGCAGCACTTTGCCCTGCAACGTGTTGATGTCTTGCGCCAGCAGCGCCTCCTTGCCCGGCAGCGCCGACAAAGCTCCCTCGCCCAGCGACACCCACAAGTATCCGTTGCGGTCGAACTTCAATGTGCCGACGGAGTGGTTCTGCGTGTAATTCCAGTGGTCGTCCAGGATGACGTAGGCGCTGGTGGGGCGCGCGGTGTCACCCTCCACGGTGTAACGCACGATACGGCTGCGGCGCGGCTCGTCGGCATCGGGCTTTTCGCCAGGGGCGTCCCAGGCGTACATCAAGTAAATCCAGCCGTTCTCGGCAAAATTGGGGTCAAGCGCCATGCCGATCAAGCCTCGATCTACGAAGCTGTTGACCTCATCGCGAATGTCTATCAGCGGCTGTGCATAGAGCACCCCGTCCTTCCAGACTTTCACTCGTCCGTTCTTCTCAGCGATGAAGACGCGCCCGTCGGGAGCGAAAGTAAAGGTGGTGGGCAGTTCCAGATCAGCCACCACCGACTCTACGCGAAAGCCGGGGGGCACTTCAAGCTGGCGCGGCTTTGCCTGAGCTGCCTGAGCAGGCAGCATCAGCGACGCACACAGCGCGAGCATCCAGAGGCTCAGTGGAGACTTCACCATGTGTTGCACACTCCTGAAAGCAATTGCATCAACTCACCTCTGCCTGCGCCTGCACGATGACATCAGCGTGGCAGATCCACCACGAGGATACCCTCTGGTGAGGTAGTTCCATCCGCAAACTGGACAGGCAGGCGCTGACCAGTGCGGGAGTCGTACCAGCCCAAGCGCAGGCGCGCCGCGCCTAGTGGGAGAAGCACATCACGTTCCTCTGTCACGCGCTCGCCCGCGTCCCACAGGCTGGTGGGGTATTCCCCGTTAAACGGCTGAGCATCTTGTTGAGCGATCTGCTCTCCATTGACACCAAGCACGTGGACGAACAGGGTGTAATCTGCGTTAGGCTGGCGCAGCACCGCCCACTCGAAGCGCAGGCGGTCGCCAACGCGCTCCAGCCGCACTAAGCGGATGGCATCGCCAAACGTGGTGATGCCGTCTGGGAGCGGCGGGTTGTTTTTCGGGGCAGTGATTTTGACGCGCCGAATGAGGAAAGCGCGCGCGTCGGCGCCGTCAATCGGCACATCGCCGCCTGGTTCGGGATACAGCGCGAAGAGCTTGAGCTGCAAAAGAAACACCCCAGCCAGCGACTCAGCGGGCACCGGCAGGCGATACTCGTCGCGGAAGTATGCGCCAGGCGTCCAGCGTTGCGTAGCGAAGCGACCGTGGTAGGGGATGTAACGCTTCGCGGTGATCGGCATACCCGTGAACGGGTCCACCAGCTCCAGCACCACGCGGTAGCTCTGGTTGATGGGCTGCAGCGCTCCCCAGTAAAGCGCCACGTTAAACACCCCACCAGGCTGCGCGCGTTCGCGTTCGACGGCAGCGTGCAGCAGCTCGATGACGCCGCCAAAAGTGGTGTAGCGCTCGCCGCGAGGCAGATCGTAACGCGCGATGATTGCGTCGCGGCTGAGCGTGGGCGGTGGCGTGTAGGCAGGCAGCATGGTGACCCACGGCACGGCGACCGCCAGCGCTGCCAGCCCCACCACTGGCGTCACCAGCCAACGCGCTGGCAGCAGCGTCAACCACCCCATCGCCGTCAGAATGGCAACCCCAGCCACCCCTGGCAGGATCAGGCGGCTATTCTCTGTTCCCACGTAGCTGCGCAGCCACCACACGAACATCAGAATAAGCGTCGCCTGCCAGATCAACATCACCGCCAAGCCGCGCCGATTTGCGATCATCGGCAGCCGTCGGGCGAACGCCAGCGCGCAGCCCGCCACTGCCGCAATGAGCGCAACGAAGAACACACCGTTGACCCACTCGTCGTAATGTAGCTCGATGCCGATGTTGCCCCAGTAAGAGGTGAACCAGAGCGGGATTGTGGCGAGTATTTCCAGCGCTCCGAGCGGCGGATCGCGCACCAGCGCTTGATTCGCCGCCTGAATTTGTTGTAGCGCCAGCGGATGACCGTAATTCAACATGTTGAACAGCAGCCATCCGCCGCTGATGAGCAACGCGCCGCCTACCAGTGCCGCAAGGTGACGCCAGCGCTGTTCGCCATTCGTCCACGCAAGCACAAACGCCGACGGAACCAGCAACCCAAGTCCCTGCAACTTGCTGAGCACCGCGGCGCCGATCCCCATCCCCAGCGTCCAGGTCTGCCCGACCGAGGCGTCCCCCTTGCACAATCGCACCATCCACCACACTGCTGCGGTTGCTGTGAGCGTGATGGCGATGTCGTTGTTGACGATGCTGCTGACGTGGATGAACTTGGGGTTGAACGCGACCAATGCCGCAGCCAACAACGGCAGCGCCTGAGCGCGCGGGTGCTGTGGCGCAATCAACGCTTGCGCTGTCAGATACACCAACAACACCACCATAGCCCCCAACAACGCGGAGACCAGCCGCGCCACATGCACTGCCAGCGCTGCGCCGAAGTAAGGGAATCGCTCCAGAGCGGGGTTGTGCAGGTGTTGACCGCGCACACCCTGGTAGCCCAGGTTGAGGCTGCGGTCAAACCAATCGGGGTTGAGCAAGGTGAGCTGATCGAGGTTGCTGCGGTCAAACGGCGCGATCACCACTGCCACCAGCGCGTAGTAGAGCAACGGCTGCGTGACTTCATGCGAGGGCAGGTTTTCAATGCGCAGATCAGGCAGCCGTCGGTTGCGCGCCAGGTAATCCGCGTACACAAAGTGCGAGGCTTCGTCTGGCGCCTCGAAGATCGGCAACGTGACGCTGTACGCCACGCACAGCGCCAGGAACGCGCCGATCAGCGCAGCTAGCCCCAGCTTATGCGGATTTGGCGTCCCCTTGGGCTTGTCGCTCACTGGATCAGCCATCGAAAGAGGTTGCGCGCATAAACGCGATTGTCGTGTTGATCCAGGTCTGAGCCAGGACCAGGACCGTTGTGAAACGTATTGCGATCACACGTGCCAGCCAGTTTGCCACCGCTGGGCACCTCGCGCACCCACGTGCACACCACCTGGTCCCCTGGCGAGATGCGCGCTTGCTCCGTCTCCTGCAACGCGCAGCCGCTGCGCGCCAACGGCGAGCATTGCGCGATGATCGTGACGCGCTCCGCCACCGCCGCACGGACAATAAACTGGCTGGCGCCCTCCACGCCAAAGGCGCGCACGCCCTCCATGATGGGGTGCGGGGTCACGATGTCGGTGATCACGGTGGCGGGCTGAAAGTTGTCGGGCAACACCTCGACGCCAAACTGCGCGAGGAAGTCGTTGTCGCTTGCCCAGTTGTCTGGACCGTACTGAAAGTCAGCGTAGACCAGCACACGACCACCGCTGTTGTAGTAGTCGGTCAGCGCTTGCACCTCTTCTGGCGTCAGACGACGATTGTTCGACCCCAACACCACCAGCCGATAGGGCGCGATCTGCTCAGGTCGGATGGTGTTGTTGGCGGTGAGGATGAACTCGTCCACGCCCAAGCCAAGGTCGCCTTCGAGCACTTCCGCGCGCAGGCGCGAGAAGCTCTCCGGATACACCCCCTCGTCGCGCACACGGGAGTGGGGATAGCCACTCTCAGGGAGGTGATCGCCGTTGATGAACAGCACGCGCGGCGCGTCGGTTGTCACTTGTTGGGCTTCGGTGTCGCCCACCTGGAAAGCGGGGATGAAGGCGCGCGGAGTCAGCTTCAGGTTGGGAGTGGCTGTTGCGGGTGGCGTCGCTGGCGCGCTCGCGCACGCAGCAAGCCCCAACGCGCATAGTGCGATTCCGAACGGCAAAGCCACATGCAGGCGATGCTGTCGCAGCCGCTGGAGCACCAGGGCTGGCAGTCGAGAAGGCAGGCTCATTTGCAGATCGCTCGTTTGTGTCATCAGCTAAACGCTCCTAAAACAGAGAGATTTGATTCGCCTCTTGAGGCGAATCAGCCGCAAAAGTCGCAGGGAAAACGCGCTTGAAGTCTTGCTCTTTGCCCAGCGTTCGCGCCAGCTTCAGCAGATCTAAGGAGTTCAACAGCGCCGCAGTGATGGGTCGCTTCGCATCCCACAAAACAAGCGCCGACCAAAACGCCTGTGCTGGCTCCGACACGACTAGCTCGTGCAGCAGCTCGCAGGCTTCTTGTGAGGGGCAAGGAAAGAAGTAGCAGGTGTCATCCAGCATCACTGGCTTGCAGTGCAATGGAGGCACCTTGACAAAGTTGAACTGCTTGTGCAACCCTGAGATAGCGAGCTTCCACGGCGCGAACGAATATGAGCCGATGCCAAAGATTGAGAACTGTGGACGTTTTCTATACACAGAACTCTTCCTGGCATCTAACAGATGCACATGCGAGACCAAGTAGTTCCAGGTTCGAGGTGCCTCAAGCGCGAGGCGCCGCGGATCATCCTGCATCGAGCGCTGCGGGATCAGTATCCACCGTCCTTCATCAGCGAATAATCTTTCAAGCTCACCGACTCGATTTCCGCCGCGCATCGCACGTCGCTGGAGCGCCCCAAGCGCCGAGAGAGCAGAGCCTTTCAGAAGTGGGAACACCGTCTCTGCCTCAAGCTCAGTGACTTCGCCCAATCCGTTCAGAAAAGCGTTGCCTCGCTTTTGCAGTTCAAAGACTTTGCTACAGTCATGTTTGACGCCAGAGCGCCATGCGGCTGATCCAACATTGAGCAGGTGTCTCCATTGCGAGAACGTCTGCGTATCCGCTATCAACCTTCCATTTAGAAACCCCCACGTGACGCTAGCCTGCCGCGCATCAAGAGAAGGGAAGACCTGGCACTCTGTAGTGATGGGTCCACGCGGTGCAACTTCAGCTATTAGCAAGCAGGCATCCACTGAAACGCTAAAGTGTTTTCGAGCGTCCAGTTTGTAAATAGACACAGCACGAACTGGGAAATGGTTCTGCCAGGCATGAAGCAACACTCTGCGCGCCACGCTGGTTTTGCATATCATCGCAAGCAATCCATCCTCGCCACTCAGCAGCTCCAGCAGATGACGGATCATCCACTCAGAGATGTCGAAGTTACTCCTGCCGGTCAGGGCGTCTATTCCGCGCAGACCGTCACGGTTTCGCTTTGGCGGGAGATTATGGCTGTCGTAAACGCTTAAATCTGCGTTTGTCACCCAGGGCGGGTTGCCAGTCACCAGGATCGGCTGCACCAGACTGTTTAGCACCTCAGCCCAGTCAGTCGTAAAAAAATCGGAGCGGCGCACCCGCACGTGCGCTTGCGAAGTGTTAGCACCCCAAGCCCGTCGTGCGTGCAGCACATATTGAGGGTTTATGTCAAAACCCCATACCTGCTCAACATGCGGGAAAGCTTCCATTGCTGCCTGCAGGAATGCGCCTGTGCCGCAGGTTGGGTCCAAGATGGAGGCAGGGCGGAAGTCCGCTTTCTGCGCGACAAGACGGCAGACATCACGCGCCAGGTCAATCGGCGTCTGATAGTCGCCAAGCTCGGCTCGCAACAGACTCTGCTTGCCCATGCTCAAGATTTGCCACTCTGTCACCACTACGCAGCGCGCAGGCTCGCCACGTGAGCTTGCTGAATTACAGACGTTCTTCGCGTGGGCCCCGCACACTCAGGTTACAGTAAACCCAACTGCGGTGTCTCCGTCACTTCAGCCGTTCTACCCCGTCAACGCTGCCTGCTTGTTGGATAACCCTGGAGTATTGAAGCCGCCACTGAAGCGCGTTTGAGATGGTGAGATAACCAATCTCTGGGGTATTTTGCAAGATTTCACTTGCTAGATTTGAAGCTTCAATCTCGTCCAAAGGCAGCCTGCGCTCCTCAAAAAATGCCAGAATGTCATCCTTGTTGCCTTGATTCTCAATGATCCGGCGTAAACCAGTGGTCGTTTGGAAATCCGCAGTTCTGCTCTTGTCGACGAATATGACGCTGGACACGTTCAGCTGGCTTGCATTTCTAACTGAGTCATCTGTTTTCTCATACACAAACAAAAGCAGTGCGTAACCAAGACCATAGATTTTCTGCCGAGCGGAGCGATAAGGACAGGGAGACTGCGGCTGATCGGCGCTGGTCACCTTGATGTCCACTTCTAACTCTGGGAAATCTATACCGCTAGCAGAACTCCCTTCTTGAAAACGGTATCGCTGGCGCAAATAAGTCTTGAACTTCTGCTCGAAGTGCGTGCCAATAGCTTTGCCGTCAGTGACGCCGCATAGGCTCGGCTCCCAGTGTGACGACTCCAATGCAGCGAAACGGGTTGCCCCGCTTTTGAGCTGCTCCAATGTCAATTCAGATCGGGCTGCCGAACACATATCCACCTAGCGCAGAGCGATTATACGGACTCCCCAAGACAACACACGAGGGTTGGCAGGAGAGCACACACAGCGCATATACTCACGTTTGTATGAGCGACGCCGAGTTTTACCCTGTCAATGTCGCTGGCGTGGAGCGCAAGCTGCGCCTGATGGAGGTCGCCCCTGGTGTGCGGATCGCCGTGCTCAACATCCTGGGCGACACAGAGCTGGTCAAGGCTGCGGCACACGCGCTTGCTGTGCATGTGCCGTCCGAGGCAGAGTATCTCGTCACCGCAGAAGCCAAAAGCATCCCCCTCGCATACGCGCTGAGCGTGGAGACCAACCTGCCCTACGTGGTGCTGCGCAAGTCGCACAAGCCCTACATGGGCGAGGCGCTCTCCGCCGAGACACTCTCTATCACCACCAACAAGCCTCAAACGCTTTATCTGGACGAGAAGGATCGAGAGGCGATCAAAGGCAAGCGGGTGGTGCTGGTGGACGACGTGATCAGCACCGGCAGCACGCTACAGGGTATGCATCTCATCATGCAAAAGGCAAACGCGATCGTGATCGCGGAGCTGGCGATCTTCACGGAGGGTGACCGCGCCAAGTGGAGCAACGTGATAGCGCTGGGTCACCTGCCCATTTTCACAAGCTGACCAGCGCGTGTTCGAGCGCACGCTGATCCAGAACTGCGCGCTGTTGCTGCCCGATCGCGTCGCGCCGCGCGGCTGGCTGCTGATTGACGGCGCGCGCATCGCCGATCTGGGCGAGGGCGATCCGCCGCCTGAGCTTTCTGCCGCACAGCGCCTGCTCGCCGACGGACAAGCGCTGTTGCCTGGCTTCACCAACGCGCACACTCACCTCGAGCAGACCTTCATGCGCGGCTTCGCCAGCGGTCGCCCGTTGCTCGAATGGCTGCGCAACTACATCTGGAAGTTGCAAGCTGCGATGGACGAAGGCGACGTTCGTCTGGCAGTAACGCTGGGCATGGTCGAGGCGCTGCGCGGCGGCGCCACGCACATCGTGCAACACCACAAGGTGGGCTACGCGCGAGAAACGCTGGCGCTGGCGGAGCAATTCGGTGTGCGTCTCACGCTTGCCCGCGCCTGGGCAGACGTCGGCACAGAAGCAGAGCCAGCCGCGCGCATCCTTGCTGAGCTGCGCGACTTGTTCGCCGAGTGGCACGGCAAAGGCAACGGGCGCATCCGCATCGCCAACGGTCCGCTTGCGCCTTGGCGCTGCTCTGCGGACACGCTGCGTCGGAGTGTCTCACTGGCGCGGCAATACGGCGCCTTCACCCACTGCCACATGAACGAGACGCAGCGCGAAGTAGCGCTCACGCTGCAGCAACATCACCTGCGCCCCATCGAGTGGTTCGACGCGCTGGGCATCCTGGAGGAGGACTTCCAAGCGGTGCATTGTGTCTGGCTGAGCGACGGCGAGGCTAAGCGCTTGATCGAGTCGCGCGCCACTGTGGTGCATTGTCCCGCAGCCAACATGATCCTCGCCTCTGGCTGCGCACCTATCGCGCGGTTGCGCCGCAACGGCGCACGAATCGCGCTCGCCACCGACGGACCCGCCAGCAACGACGGTCAAGACATGTTCGAGATGATGCACCTGGCGACGCTGCTCCAGCGCGTCCATACGCTGGACCCGCAAGCGCTATCGCCGCGCGACGCGCTCCAAATGGCTTGGGGGACGCACGCGCTGCGCGTCGGCGCGCCTGCCGACCTGGTGCTAGTTCGGGTGGGCAGTGCGCGCATCCAGCCTGTGCACGACTGGCACTCAGCGCTGGTGCACAACATCCGCCAGTGCGACGTGGCAACAGTGATTGTGGATGGTCGCATGTTGATCCGAGAAGGCTGCGTGCAGTTTCTCGATGAGGCAGCGCTGTTGGAGGAGTGCCGCGCTCGCGCGCGTCATTTGGCGCGCCGCGCTGGCTTGAGCTAGGCAGCCCCGCTCTCCACCAACCGACCGTATGTGTGTGTGAGCTTGCGCAGCCGCGCCGCGACATCAGGCGGCACCATCTCCCAGCTAAACCGCCACTGCCAGTTACCCTCCGAGCGACCGGGAAAGTTCATGCGCGCATCGCTGCCCAGCCCCAGCACGTCCTGCATGGTGAAGATCACCGTGTCTGCAACTGACATCATCAGCAGGCGGATCAGCTCCCAGTGGATCTCGCGCCCTTCGGTGCCGGTGTAATCCAGCACCTGCTGGCGGGTGTCAGCATCCAGCTTCTCAAACCAGCCGACGGTAGTGTCGTTGTCGTGTGTGCCGAGATAGGCGACGGTGTTGCGCACGTAGTTGTGCGGCAGAAAATCAGAGGATGTGTCAGCGACGAAGGCAAATTGCAACACGCGCATTCCTGGAAAGCCAACCGCGTCGCGCAGGGCGCGCACCTCCTCGGTGATGATGCCGAGGTCCTCCGCAATGATCGGCAGCTCGCCCAACGCAGCGCGCAACGCTTGGAAGAGCGCCTTGCCCGGTCCCTTCACCCATCTGCCGTTCACTGCTGTCGGCTCTGCCGCGGGCACCTCCCAGTAGCTCTCAAACCCGCGGAAGTGGTCAATGCGCACCAGGTCGAAGAGCGCAAACGCAGAACGACATCGCTCGATCCACCAGGCGTAGCCCTGCTGCGCCATCACATCCCAGCGGTACAGCGGATTGCCCCAACGCTGACCGGTCGGGCTGAAGTAATCCGGCGGCACACCTGCAATCACGGTCGGGTTGCCGCGTTCGTCAATGTAGAACAGCTCGCGGTGTGCCCAAGCGTCGGCGCTATCAAAAGCGACGAAGATGGGAATATCGCCGATGATGCGCACGCCGCGCGCGTTGGCGTATTGCTTTAGCGATCTCCACTGTTGAAAGAATTGGAATTGGTAGTAACGCTGCTGTTGTATTTGCAAACTCAGCCGACTGCGCGCGCGCGACACCGCGCTGGGCGTGTATCGCGCGATGTCGTCCTCCCATGTGTTCCATGCTGCGCCGTCGTGCGCCTCCTTCAGCGCCATGAACAGGGCGTAGTCGTCCAGCCAGTGGGCGTTGGCGGTGCAGAACTGTTCAAACGCGCGTTGTTGCTGGGCGTCGGCATATTGCAGGAAATGCACGAAGGAACGCTGCAACAGATCGCGCTTCCAGTGAATCACCCAGCCGTAGTCCACGTGATCCGCTGGGAAAGCAGGCACTTCACCCAGCGCTGCCGGGTCCAGCGCGCCCTCCTCCACCAAACGCTGCGGGCTGATCAACAACGGATTCCCCGCAAACGCCGAGAAACACTGATACGGCGAATCGCCGTAGCCTGTCGGACCGAGCGGCAGCACCTGCCACAGCGACTGACCACTGTCTACCAAAAAGTCCACAAAGTGATAGGCAGACTCACCTAGATCGCCGATGCCGAAGCGGGATGGCAGCGAGGTGGGGTGCAACAAGATGCCACTAGCGCGTGTCATGATGGGTTGCCTCAATGGGAATTTTACCGATTTACATCGAGAGAGGCACATCGGTTGCGTCGCGCGCCCAGACGATCTCGCCCGCCGTAACCGCGCGCAGCCCCTCAGCAGTGCGCACGATCAACGCGCCGTCGTCGCGCACGGCTTCGGCGAAGCCACGCACCAGCGCCTCGCCAATTTGTAGCGTCACAGGCTTGCCCAGCGTGTCGAGGCGGGCGCGATATGCGTGTAGCAGCGCTGGCGCTCGGTCAGCCGACAGCCACACAGCGCATTGCTCCAGCAAGCGCGCAAGCACCACCTCGCGCTCGAATAGGCGATGATGCGCAAGCCGCAGGCTGGTCGCACGGGCGCGCACGTCCTCTGGGGCGTCGTCAAAGGTGGTGTTGACGTTCACACCGATGCCGAGAATTGCATAGTCCATCTGCGCGCTATGGAAGGCGCTCTCCAGCAAGATGCCGGCGACCTTTCTGCCTTCCAGCAACACGTCGTTGGGCCACTTCAAACGTGGCGGCAGCGCAGCGGGCATCATCTGCTCAATAGCACTTGCCACTGCGACTGCGCCCGCCATCATCCAGACGGCTGGCGCGATGAGCGACGGATGCGGGCGCAGCAACAGCGAAAGATACAGCGACTGCCCTGGCGGCGAGAACCACGCCCTGCCTGCGCGCCCGCGTCCCGCTGTTTGTGCATCAGCCACGATCACCAACCCCGTCGCTGCGCCGCGCTCGGCGCGCTCGCGGCAAACGTCCATTGTGGAAGTCACCACTGCGTGGCGCTCGATCACGAAGTGGATGCTCATGGTGTGCTAAGACCACCTCCAGATGCGTTTGCAGATTCGCTGATACAATAAGTGTGAGAGAAGCAAAAAACAAAACAAAAAAGGTTGCCCATGAGTAAGCGCCCCTTGCTTTCCGCTCTTCGCGCTGTCGTAGCAGCGGCGGTGTCCGCCACACTAGCGTTCACTGTGCCAACGTTTGCCGCATCGCCCGCGCAATCTTACACGTGCCTGTGGCACACCGTGCGCGCAGGCGAGACGCTGAGTAGGCTTGCCCTGCGTTACGGCACCACTGTGCTGGAGCTGCGCCGTGTGAACGGACTCCCCTCCACGCGCATTTTCACGGGACAGCGGTTGTGCATCCCGCGTCGCGCGCCATCAAGACCTGGAGGCGGCACCACCGCGCCTAGCGGTCCGTGGTATGCCGAGTTCTGGAACAACATCTCGCTTTCTGGTCCTGCAGCGCTGGTGCGCAATTACAACGCGATCAACTTCGACTGGGGCTTCGGATCGCCCGACTTGTCGCGCGTGCAGCCGGACAACTTCTCCGCGCGTTGGGTGCGCAACATCAACTTTACAGGTGGCGTCTGGCGCTTCACCGTTCGCGCCGACGACGGCTTCCGCCTGATCGTGGACAATCAAGTGGTCATTGACGCTTTCAACTTTGTCGGTGTGCAGGATCGCAGCGTGGACCTGGCGCTGGCGCAAGGTAATCACAACATTCGCCTGGAGTATGTGGAATACACGGGCAAGGCGCAGGTGCGCCTCTCGTATACGCGCATCGCGCCTCTGCCTGTCCAGCCTGCACCTATCACCGAGGAGCGCTTTAACAACGGTCCTTGGCAGGCGCAGTATTTCAACAACCCAAGCTGGCAAGGCTCGCCGGCGTTCACCACTTCGCACTGCTGCTTGCGCTTCAACTGGCAAGGAAACGCGCCTGTTCCAGGCGTGCCCGCCATGTTCTGGTCAGCGCGCTTCAGCCAGGTGCGCTACTTCCCTGCTGGCACGTATCAGTTTGTCGCCCGCGTGGACGACGGCGTGCGCGTGCTGGTGGATGGCACGCCCATCATCAACGAAGTGCGCGAGCAGTCCATCCGCACGTTTGTCGGTCAAGCGACCTTGAGCGAAGGTAGCCACGTCATCGTCGTTGAGTACGTGCAGTATAGTGGGCGCTCGGAGGTGTCGCTATACTGGGACTTCCTGGGCAGCGCCGGGCTTCAGCTTCAGGGCAACACGATGATGTTCCAAGGGCAGAGCATTCCGTACTTCCCGCCCTATAACCCGTAACACCCGCAGAGTCCAATCCTTTACGCAGCAGCAAGCCCCGTCGTGGGGCTTGCTGCGCTTTTCGCTATGCGCGCATGTGTGCGGCGATCCAGTCCCCTTCCACGTCCAGTATGTGAACAGGCGACATTGCCGCGCTGAGACTCTCCATCGCCTGGCACAGGTCAACCATCTCAAAGCGCACCTCTGCACTGGGCGGCAACTGCGCTGCATGGTGCAGGTCAGCCTGGAGCACGTTCCCCAGCACAGGATAGCCGCCCGTCGGCTGCGCGTCCACCATCAGCACAATCGGCTGACCATCGGGCGGCACCTGAATCGCGCCTGGCAACACAGGCAACGTGCGCACCTCAGCGCTGCCGTGGGCGCGCAGCGGCTCGCCTTGCAAACGCAGCCCGATGCGATTTGAGGCAACCGAGACGCGCCACGTCTGTCCAACGAAAGCGTCCAGGTCAAACCGCGCGGCGTGCGGTCCCGGCAGGAAACGAAGCTGCGAGCGATACGCAGGCGGCTGCGCCAACATGCGCCCCGACCAGCGCACGGGGTCTGCTGGATGCGGTGATGCGAGGCAATCGCCATCTCGCAGCCAACGCGGACCTAAGCTGGTTGTAGCGCCAACACCACCGGCGATGGCGCAATACGCGCGCGCGCCGCTGCCGCTTTCCCAGCACAGACGCTGCCCCTGGCGCAGGAAGAGAGTCGTCCACAGCGGCACAGGCGAGCGATCCCGATATGCCTTCAGCGCGCCAGTGAGCGCCACCGCACACGGTCGCAGCACCTCGAACTGAGCGCCGCCAAGCGCAATCTCGACACACGGCGCATCCGGCGGGTTGCCGACCAGGAGATTTGCCAGCCTCCAGGCAAGAGCGTCCATCGGACCGCCGCGCGGCACGCCCCACTGCTGCCAGCCATCTCGACCACCATCCACCACGCACGAGACGCCTGCGACAACAGCGCGCAACATTGCGCTTTCGATTGTAGCGAGCGGTGTGCTAACCTTACCCCGCGTATGGCGAAGCCGCGTGTGCTGATCTTGCACGTGTCGGGCACCAACCGCGATCACGACGCTGCGGAGGCGTGCGCGATGGCGGGTGGCGAACCCGAAATTGTGCACATTCAACAACTGCGCGACGGTGAACGCCACCTGCAGGATTACCAGATGCTGGTGCTGCCAGGTGGGTTTGCCTATGGCGACGCGCTCGGCGCCGGACGTTTGACCGCGCTCGACCTGTCGGTGTATCTGGCTGACGCCCTACGCGAATTCATCCTGCGCGACCAGCTTGTGATCGGCATTTGCAACGGTTTCCAGGCGCTGGTCAAGGCGGGTGTTCTGCCTGGCGATGCCGACGGTCTGCCCACCTCAGAGCAGACAGCCACGCTGGCGCGCAACCGAAGCGGGCAGTTTGAATGCCGATGGGTGACGCTGCACGCCACACCCTCCAGCCCCTGCCTCTTCACACAAGGTTTGGACGAACCGATCACGTGTCCAGTCGCACACGGTGAGGGCAGATTCATGGTGAACAACACCCACACGTTGGAGCAGCTACGAGCGAACGGTCAAATCGCGCTGACCTACGCAGCCAGCGGACCAGAGGACTATCCAGCCAACCCGAACGGCTCTATCGCCAACATCGCCGGCGTGTGCAACACGAAGGGAAACGTGCTTGGTCTGATGCCACACCCAGAGAATCACATTCACGCATGGCAACATCCGGGTTGGTCGCGCGGCGAGCGCGGCGGTCTTGGGTTGCGACTTTTCCAGAACGGTCTGCGCGCGTTGCGCGGGTGACTCACTCTGGTTAGAATCGCAGGCGTTCATGCGAAACCGCCGGCGACGCGCACCTTCCGCGTTACTGAGCATGGCGCTGGTGCTCGCTGCTGGGGCAGCGGTGGTGTCACTGCTCACGTTGCTCGCGCCGCGTCAGCCCTCCGCTAGCGGGCGTCCTGCGATCCAGGTCACGATCTTTGCTCCCCTCCAGGCGACGCCCACGTTAGGGGAAGAGCGCCCCGCCCACTCCGCCCCCACCACGCCGATGCCTGCGCCTACGCCGACGCCGCGCGCAACGCAGTACGTCGTTCAGCCGAACGACACGCTGTGGGACATCGCCATTCGTTTCGGCTTCATCACGCTCGACCCCTTGATCGCCGCGAACCCTGGCATCAACCCCGACCTGCTCTCCATCGGTCAGGTGCTCAACATTCCAGAGGCTGATTTCGTCCCGCCTCCCCGCCCGACCAGCACCACCTTGCCGCCCTCGCAGCCTTCTGGCAACTATGTGATCGGGCGCGTGTTGCCCGACGCTGGCGGGTTGCGGCTGCGCAACGCGCCCAGCTACGATGGCGAGGTGATCACGCGGTTAGGACCGAACACCGAGCTGCGCATCTACGGGCAGGTGGCGGGTCAGAGCTGGCTTCAGGTGCAAACGCCCAACGGCACGATGGGCTTCGTGGACGCGCGCTACGTGAGCGTGGGCAGCGCGATGGTGCTGCCCACCCCTGCTGCTGCAGCCGTCGCCCCCACGGTGGGGATCGCCGAGGTTGCTGAGGAGTCGGGTCCGCTGGAGTACCCCTACCTGTCGGACATCTCGCCGCGCATGGTGGAGGTGTTTCGGCGGGGTCAATCGCTGGGGAATCGCGCCAACGTTTTTGCAGTGGTGGGGGATAGCAACTCGCAGCATCCAGCGTTTCTCAAGCCGTTCGACTGGGGCAACTACAACTTGGGCAGCTACCGCTACTTGCAGGCGACGATAGACTTCTTCAAAGACTCGTTCGCCAGAGACAGCGCCGCGGCTGCGGGCGGCTTCAACACCAGCAAGGTGCTCGATCCGGCTCAAAGTCCGCCTCATTGCAACGGCGAACCGCCGCTGATCTGCGAATATAACCAGAAACGCCCCAGCGTGGCGCTGATCCTGCTAGGCACTGGCGATCAGCACAACTGGCAAAACTTCGAGGCAAACTATCGGCGCATCATCGAAATCTCGCTATCGCGCGGCGTGATACCCGTGCTGATCACCAAAGGCGACGACCTCGAATGCCGCGACAACAACGCCCCTTGCGGCTTCATCAACAGCAAAATCGCCCAACTGGCGGCGGAATACCAGGCGCCGCTGCTCAACCTGCGCCAGGTGTTGCAACAACTGCCCAACGGCGGCATGACCAGCGACGGCTTCCATTTCAACTTTCCACCAGGGGACCGCTCGGCGTGGTTCACACCAGAGTATTTGCAATACGGCTACAACCAGCGCAACTTGACCGCGCTTCAGGCGCTCGACGTGCTGCGGCGGCGCGTGCTGCAGCAGCCTTAAGCGAGGCTACAATAACGGGCATGGCATCGTCAATCAGCCCTGAGCTACTGGAGATTTTGCGCTGTCCTTACTGCGTGAGCACATCCACGCGGCAACCAGGCGAAGACCCTGGTCGCCTGATCTTGTACAAAGACTGCTGGCTGATCGAGCCAGTGTATGGTCGAAAGTATCCCATCAAGGACGGCATTCCCATCATGCTGATCGAAGAGGGCGAGAAGTGGATGCACGTGAAACCTGAAGACCTGCCCGTGCCACCTCCCGCCGACTAAAGCCACGTCGTCAATGTTGTTCTGTGCGGCTTATTAGAGCGCTCGTGGTGATGCTGGCGATCAGCAGCGTTGTGGCGCTGGTGATCGCCGCGCGCACCAGCCCTCAGCACACCACCAGCATCGCCGCCATCCACCCGGCGATGAACTTCGCTTATGTGCAAGTGCGAGGCGCGGTGGTGGCGCACCCCACCATCGAGGACGATTACATCAGCTTTCGCTTGCGCGATGACGAAGGCGAGCTGCGCGTCTCCGCCTATCGGCGCGTGGCGCGCGCGTTGTTAGAAACCAGACGCGTGCCAATGGCTGGCGATCTTGTCTCCGTGAACGGCACGCTGCGCATTCGCGAGGGCGAACCCAGCCTCACGCTCAACGTGGCGGAGGACCTCCACATCGAGACCCCCTCACCAGTGCCTTTGTCACTCGATGCGCTGCAGCAGGCGCCACTCGGCGAGCGCGTGCGCGTGGTGGGGCAAGTGCGCCGCATCCGCGACGTGAGTGGACGATTGCGCATCTTGACCCTGCGCGCGGAACAGAGCACCGCCGATGTCGTGATCGCGCTGGCGCACCCGCTGCTGGGTCAGCTAGACGAGATCGGCTTAGGGAGCTGGATAGCAGCGAGCGGTGGCGTGGGCGAGTTTCGTGACCAGAAGCAGTTGCTGGTCAGCCGCGCGGCGGACATCACACCCACACAGCCCAACCCTGCAACGCGCGCGATTGCATCGCTGAGCCGCCGATCAGCCGGGCAGTGGGTCGCCGTCAGCGGCACGGTCAGCGATCTTGAGCCATTCAGCAGCGGTATGCGCGTCTCAATTCGAGATGCGTCAGGGGAGTCGCTGCCTGTGGTGTTCTTCGACGCCCTGTGGGACACACTGCCTTTCTCGCTCACGCTTCAGGTGGGCGATCCGCTCA
>FWWL01000340.1_pt1 | contig 133952 bp, 130 predicted proteins | sample 2228331 | NCBI WGS metagenome assembly FWWL01 (sample SAMEA103939775, study PRJEB20133) | metagenome | reverse complement strand
TAGAGTTTGCCGTCATCGGCCCCGATATAGATTCTATTGCGCGCTTCGTCGATGACCGGTGGTACACGTATGGGGCGGCGCTTGGTTGGGTCGGGATCAGGCGAGAAGACCCACTTGGCCCGCCGAGGTTGCTCAGCACTGATCAGGGGGATCGCGTAGAGATTCCCGTCATCGGCCCCAAAATAGATAGCGTTCTTGGCTAGATCTATCACGGGCGAAGAGCGAATGGGGCTCCCCTCAGGCACCCTGAAGACCAATTGCAGATTGCTGCTCTGCGCCAACCCCGCCGACACCACGCTGAGCGCTCCCAACACGAGAGCGACAGCCAGCCCTCTTGCACTATGACGCATACTCGCCTCCTTGGGGCGTAACGCCCTTATTTTAGGTCCCCGAATTTTTGCACGCGGTTGTTCAACAGCTCGACGATATAGATGTTGCCCACGCTGTCTAGAGCAATATCCTGTGGAGCGTTGAACTCCCCCTCCCCAGTGCCTGGCACGCCCCACTGTCGCACGAATGTGCCACTGAGCTCAAACTCCTGCACCCGATGGTTATTCTGGTCGATGACCAACACATTACCTTGGCTGGAGAAGGCCAAGCCGCGCGGCGCGTCAAACTGCCCCGCAGCAAGCCCGTTACGCCCCCACTTCAGCAAGAACTTCCCATCAGCATCGAATTTTTGAATGCGATGGTTCCCCGTATCCGAGACGTAGATATTCCCTGCTCGGTCCACAGCTACCGCTTGGGGCTCGAAGAACTGCCCATCGCCGACCTGCAGGGGGCCAGCGCCATCGGGATCGACGCACCGCCCCGTGGGAGGTGTCACAGTGAGATTGCACTGACTCCCCCACTGCAGCACAAATTGCACAGGAGATCGAGTTACGTCGAACTTCTGAATGCGATGGTTCCCTTGATCGACCACGTAGGCGAACTTCCCCGTGCTGTCCAGCGCGATGCTTTTGGGGGCCTCAAACTGGCCCGGGCCACTGCCCCGCGTGCCCCACTTGGCCAAGAACTTCCCATTAGGGTCGAATTTCTGGATGCGATGATTGCCGCTGTCCACGACGTAGACATTCCCCGCGGCATCTACAGCGACATCCGTGGGGCCATCAAATTGCCCATCACCGGGGACCAGTGGGCCGCCTCCATCGGGATCGCGACACCCTTCACCAGTGCGCAACAGACACCGGCTGCCCCACACCGCAGTAGGGAGCTTCTCGTTCAGCTTGAACGTCGCAGGATCGAATCGCTGAATGCGATGGTTTTCCGTGTCCGCTACGTAAATATTCCCCTTGCTGTCTACAGCGATCCCTTGGGGGCGGCGGAAGGCGCCCAGCTCGCTGCCGTCCTGCCCAAACTGATCGAGGAAGAAGAGCCCCTCAGCAACTTTCTTGCCGGCAATGAATTCGAAATCTTTCTGCTGGCGCAATCGGCTCTGGTCGCTGGTATGGCCCTGACGGTCCACTAAGGTGACCTTGAGCTTAATACGCTGGGCGCTGTTGCACACTATCGAGAAGCTCAGCTCACCTTCTTTGTCTCCCAAGACTTGCTCACTCACATCGATCCCGTTGGGATCGGTGGGCAGCGAGCAGTCTCCTATGCGCTTGGGATCGAAGTTGGCCAGCTGAAAAGAGACCCGACTCAGTTGGCCCTCACGATCGACAAAACCCACGAGGACCTTCTGCTCCGCCCCCAGGGGGATCTCCGTGGGGAAGACGATCCCGCCGATGATCGGCTCTGGACCGACGGCCTTGAATGAAAATATCTTGGGTTGGCTGATGTTCTTCTTGGCGTCTTCCAGCGCGACCTCGAGGGTGACATCTTGCGGCACGGTGGTGAAGATGCGAAAGCCAAACTCCCCTGTATCGCTGGGTTGAGCTGGGGGCTCGAAGCTAAAGATCTGCCCGGCTCTGAACGTCCCCGGCGGGGCGTCCTTCACTTCGGTCGCTTCGATAACGCGAAACGTCACTCTGATGATGTCTTTATTGATATCTCTGTACCCGATAGCCCCCTCGAAGTCGCTCCCATCGGCAGCGATCCAGTTGATGGAGGTCTCGGTTGGGGGGAGGGTTCCTTGGGGGCAGGTCTCCGCGGGCAGGGCCGGCGGGGCGATGACACAGCGGGTCTTGGGCAAGAGCACATAGGTGATGCGTGGGGCCTCAAGGCTCTCGATCTGCGACTGCGACAGCAGCCTGTTCAGACCAACGATGACCAACAAGAGCGTGACGACCAGCACTCGACTTATATTGTTCCCCCTCTGTCTCATTTTTTTCAACCTCCGAGTCTTTGGCCCTCATCCCGCCCTGCGGGCACCCCTCTCCCCTCCGAGGGAGAGGGGTGTAGGGGTGAGGGGCTATCCAAAATGCGGCGGCAAGCTATACGTACCAGTGGCATACTCAGCGGGATAGAGCACGACCCGCTGCCCATTCGGTGCGAGTTGGGTATAGAAGGGCCGCACGCCATCAAAGGCCGGTGCCGCAGCTGTCTTGTTGATCCCATAGACCTGATCGTGAGCGACAGCTATCTTGAGCGGGTCCCGCTGCTGCTCCTCCACGCTGTAGAACCGGATCAAGCCCACGACACCAGTGACTCTCGCCCCTTCCAAAGCCTTGACGAGGGCCTCAGCTTCCGTAGTCTTGGCGCGCGCCAGCGCATCAGCCAGTGCGTAGAGAGCATCATACGTTGTTGCGGCGGTGAAGACGGGCCGCACCTTGAACTGCGCTTGATAGTTCTTATAAAACTCGAGCGTCTTGGCGCTCACTTTTGCAGACTCCGCCGCAAAGTCGGTGACGACATACCCCGTGGCCGCACCCTTCAGATCGTCAGAGAGCAGCGCTTCATTCCAGCCGAAGAGCGCCACTTTCACCTTGTTCGCGGACCAGCCAGAAGCGAACTCCGCGCCGACTTTCGCATCGAAGAACGCCGTGATCGCTGTGGGCACATTGATCTTCTGCAAGCGCTCTAGGAGCGCCCCAGCTTGGCTATCGGCGAGATTGCCCACGACGTCCAGGCCTGCGCGGCTGAGCCGGGGCAGCAACGCCGCGCGAAAGTCTGCGCTCTGCTTGGACGGGTCGCCCACGAGGGCCACGGCGTTCGACCGCAAGACTTTGTCTTTTATCAGGCGCCCGACCAAAAACTCCCGGCTGAACTCGCCGCCATCAAACGCCTGGGCAGCGGCACTGACGATGCCCGCGCGAAAGATATATTTAAAATTCTCGAAGTTCCCGGCAACTTGATCCGTCCCCAACAGCGGCGTCCCCGTGATGATAAAGGGCTTCTTCACGCGGGGGATGTCGAGCAAGAGCGCCGGGATCGTCTCTGGGCGGGAGAGGCCAACGATAGCCTCGACACCCTTGCTGACGAGCTCGTTCAGCACGGCCCGAGCGCGGGCAGGATCGGTCTCACTGCCCAGATCCCCCAGGATGAGCTTGAAGTTCAGCTCACTCGCTGCCAACTGGGCCCCGTTGAGGATCCCCTCTCCCAGGGGCGAGCTGGCACCGCCTAAGACCCCGACGGTCATCGTCTGTTGGCTGTAGCCACGATAGCGCCCCATCAGCAGGGCCCCCGCGGCGACCCCTAGAGCGTACAGGAACGTGCGCCGGCTCATGGCTGCGCGCATAGATAGCCTCCTTCGGTCCGCCCCATTATAGCACGAGGCACCCCCCGTGCCTAGAGGGCAAGACTCGCTTATAAATACCGTCACAGTGAGGGAAAAGTTTCACTGTTATCTACACTACAGACAGCTGGGGCGAGAGAACGCTATAATAAAGCCCTCTCTATCATCCTCTCACCACCACTCCAAGCGGGTGGGACGGAGCCCCTCCCCCAAGGGGCTCCTTATCTTTAAGAGCTCAGAATTTCTTGCAATGCCTGAGCTGCCCGCAGGACGTCTTCTCTCGTTACGTCCAAATGCGTCACCAGGCGCACACGACGCGGCCCAATCGCCAACGCGAGAATATCTCTCTTCTTCAGCTCAGTAATCAGTCTCTCTGCAGGCGTCTTGGTCAGCTCAAAGATCAGGATGTTCGTCTCGACCGGCTCGAGGCGCACTTCGGGGATCTTTTTCAGCTCGCGCGCTAGGAGTTGGGCATTCTCGTGGTCTTCAGCAAGGCGCTCCACATGATGCTCGAGCGCATACAGCCCCGCGGCAGCGAGAATCCCGACCTGGCGCATCCCACCACCGAGCATCTTGCGAATCCGTCGAGCTTTCTCTATGAACTCCGCTGATCCCACGAGCATCGAGCCCACCGGGGCCCCCAGCCCCTTCGAAAGACAAAACATCACCGAATCAAAGCCCTCTGTCAGCTCTTTGACCGAGCGCCCAGTCGCAATAGCCGCGTTGAATATTCGTGCCCCGTCTAGGTGCACAGCCAGACCGCGCTTGTGAGCCTCTTCAATGATCTCCCTGGCCCACTCCAAGGGATAGACGCCCCCACCCTTGAAGTTATGAGTGTTTTCCAGACAGATCAGCCGCGTCTGAGAATAGTAATAGACTTTCGGTCGAATAGCTGGTTCGATCTGCTCCCAGCGCAAGAATCCCCGTGCGCTGGGGATCGGCCGGGGGATAACCCCCGAAAACGCCGCCATCATGGCCATCTCGGAGTTAAAGATATGGGAGGCTTCTTCGAGAATGACTTCGTCACCCGGCTGGGTATGAACTTTCAGAGCGATCTGATTTCCCATCGTTCCCGAGGGGACGAAGAGCGCGGCCTCGCGCCCAAAGAGCTGCGCCGCCCGCTCTTGCAGTCTGTTCACCGTTGGGTCTTCACCGAAGACGTCATCACCGACCTCGGCTGCGGCCATCGCCTGACGCATGGCCGGCGTGGGCTTTGTCACCGTATCGCTGCGCAGGTCTATGATCTTAGGCATAGAAGATGCGAGGCCCTCACCCCCGGCCCCTCTCCCCTGGGAGGGAGAAGGGTGCAGGAGTGAGGGCCTTGAGGGTCTACGGCTGCACAATGATCTTCCCTTTCATGCCTAACGCCTCATGAGGAAGGCAGAAGTACTCATACTCGCCAGGGACAGAGAACGTATAGTCAAACGCCTGCCCCTGCTCAGTGAGCAGCCCGGAATCGAAGGCTTCTGCACCTGCAGGGATCTTGTCTGAGTAGGCTTGCGCCGAGTGCACACACGCCACACCCTCTTCACACTCGTTCACCCATCTCACGGTGTCGCCCACTCTGATCGTCAGCTCCGCCGGGTCGAAGAAGTGCTTGCCGTCCCCCGTGGAGACCATCTTGACGATGTGGACTTGTCCCTGTGACGGCTGCTGCGGCGCTGTCACGGTAATAGTCTTCTCCGCCGAGGCGGTGCTGCCGTCGGGAGCAGTCACGATGAGCTTCACCGTGTACGTCCCCTCGGCCGTGAACGTATGGGTGGGGTTCGCCTCCTGAGCAGTCGACCCATCACCGAAGTCCCAGCTGTAGCTGGCCGCCATACCTTGAACCTCAGCAGTAAATGAGACCTCAAGCGGCGCTGGACCCTCGGTGACGCTCGCGGAGATCGCTACGGAGAGAGCTGTCGTCACCGTGATCTCAATCTGCGCCGTCTGCTTGGATTCGAGCTGAGGGCTCGTTTCTTTAGCTTGCGCAGCCGTCTTGACCGTCAGCTTAACTGTGTATGTGCCACTTGCGCTATAGGCGTGAGAGACAGTCTGGCCCTTAGCTGTCGTGCCATCACCAAAATCCCACTCGTAGACGATGTCCTTCGTGACTTCCTTGCCGGCATCGTCCTTTGCTGCACCTTTGAACTCGACAGCTTGGTTGACTGCGAATTGGGCACCGCTCTGCGGGCTGACTATCTGGGCTGTCGGCGGTTTCACCCCGCCACCACAGCCTGTCACGAGTACCCCCAAAACGACGAGCACCCCGACTATGACAGAACGAGCTTTGATAGTTTTCATGTGCTACCTCCTTATGAGATATAAGCGATCTCCTTCAAAATTCTGCTTTATCTTTTTCGGATCTATGGCATCCCTCCTTCCCCGCTTACAACAAGTGCTCAAGCCAGCTCTGTTGATCCGGCCAGCCCTCTCTCCCAATGAGCGGCAAGAAGCTGCACGCGCAGAGCTCCTCACGGTGGAGTTTCTCCCCCTCCTTGGTGAGGGCCACAAGCATCTGCAGCTGTCGTCCGCCCACAGGAATCACCATGCGCCCACCCTCAGCTAATTGCTTCACCAGCGAGGGGGGCACCTCCGGCGCCGCCGCCGTGACGATGATCTTGTCAAAAGGCGCCTCTTCGGGCCACCCCACCGTCCCATCCCCCACGCGAAAACTGATATTCGTATACCCCGCCTCCGTCAGGAGCTTCTGGGCCTTCTCCGACAGCTCAGGGAAACGCTCTATCGTGTAGACGTGCTGGGCGAGCTCGGCTAAGATCGCCGTCTGGTAGCCTGAGCCCGTGCCGATCTCCAAGACCCGATCGCTCTTGCTGAGCTGGAGGGCTTGGGTCATCAGGGCGACGATGTACGGTTGGGAGATTGTCTGCCCACGGTCAATGGGAACAGGATGATCGGCGTATGCTTGATCCCACAGGGCATTGGGGATGAAGAGATGTCGCGGGATGCGCCGCATGACCTCCAAAACGTTTCTGTCAGAGATGCCTTGGGCCTCCAAGCGCCGCACCATCTCTAGACGATCCTTCTGCGGTGACCCGCTCGACTCCACGCCCCTCAACAGATCATCCCCCTGCTCTACCATTAACTTTACCCACTCTACCCCCCACAAGACAACTGCTCATTTGGAGGCAGCGGGACGTGCAAGATATGCTGCGTGGTCTTAGGTGGGAAGAGCTCCCCGCTGAGGGCTCGACGGAGCACTTCCTCCTTGGAGACGACGATCTCCGGCCGCCGCGACCGCACCGAGACCACCTCAGACTGATAATCGACAAGTATGCAGGGGATCGTGTGAAAACCCAACTGCCTATAGGCGCGAAACCGATGATGCCCATCGAGAATCACCCCGGAGCGCTTGTCGACCAAGATGGGGTGTCGGAGCCTGCCCTCGCGCCGGATCTCCTCACAGATCTGGCGCAGACGCTCGCTTTCGATCTGCTCGTGCTCGCGTAACCACTCCAGCGAGACCTCGCGAACCTCGATAGAGCTCTCAGCCATATTGCGCATTCCCCGCCCTCACCCCCGGCCCCTCTCCCCTGCGAGGGAGAGGGGCCCTCTCTTCACGATCTTATGCCAAAGCGCCGCCGGGTGCAAGCCCCGCACGCAGGTCCAGCTCGTTATGCACAATCACAATACAGTGATCGGCATGAAGCGAAAGAGGGCCCACGCTCAACCGAGGAGCCCCCTCCAAGGCCGTCTCTTCCTCGGGCAGAAACTCCAAATGGTCGCTCAGCACAAACGCCGCGTCAGAGCTGAGCTGGGCTTGCCGTATAGGAGCCCCACGCTCGTGCAGCATATAGACCGTCAGCCCGGCCTGCTGAACCCTTCGCAGCGCCTCAGCAAGACCTCCCGCAGCGACAAAGATCCCCGGCGTGCTCTCGATCTCGCCCGCTTCGCCCTCACAGAACGCTGCCAGAGCCTTCTGAATGAGCGCCGCGGTCGAGCGCTCATCGGGGTTTAAGTGCCTAAGCCGACGGCCGTCCAAACGCACCGTAATCTGATCTTGCAGGACCAGATAGACCATCACGTCACGGCGAATCCCGTGGGACAGACAGAACGCCGCCGTCACACAGCGACAGAGAATATCGAGTCTCCCGGCGCTGCCGGGCAGATCATTGAGCGAAAAATTTGGGGTTAGGGGAACGCGATGCCCCAGGACAAGAAACACTCGCATGGTGTTACCCCTTCCAATAGCTGCGCACAAAGAGCACGATCACGGGAAAGAGCTCCAAGCGTCCGGCCCACATCAGAAAGACCAAGAGAACCTTCGACGTCTGGGGGAGTTGGGCATAGGTGCTCATGGGGCCGACGATCCCAAAGCCCGGACCGACATTGCCCAAGGTCGCTGCCACGGCGCTGGCAGCCTCCACAATCCCCATATTCAGCCCCACTCGCCATACATCCCACACCAGCACTATACTGCCAACAGCGAAGATCGTCACATAGAGCACGGCGAAGATCGCCACCGCCCGCACGATCTCCTCGCTCACCACACGCCCACTCACCCGTATGGGCAGGACGGCTTGGGGATGGATGACGGTGCGCGTCTCGCGCACGATCAGCTTTAATACGAGCCACGTTCGGATGACCTTGATCGAGCCCGCCGTACTCCCCGCACACCCCCCAAGGAACATCAAGACGAAGAGGATCATCTTTGCTGCGGGGTTCCAGACCTCAAAGTCGGTGCTGGCGTAGCCGGTCGTCGTCATAATACTGACGGCCTGGAAGATGCTATGGCGCAGGTTCTCCGCACCCATCCCCAGGCTCAGCCATATCAAGAGAGCCGCCCCCACTAAGAGCACCCCATAGAAGCGCGTCTCCGTGTCAGCCAAGAGCGCCCTTGGGCGCTTGACCGACCGATAGAGCAGGGCGAAGTTCAGCCCCCCACACGTCATAAATACTATAGTGACCCATTGGGCCGCCCCAGAGAGGCTCGCAACCCCACGGTCATGAGTCGAAAACCCCCCTGTGGAGAGCGTGGTGAACGCATGGGCTAGTGCATCAAACCAGCTGAGCCTGCCCACAAAGACCAGCAAGAGCACGTCCAAGATGGTCAACCCCACGTAGATCCCCCACAGCAGTCGAGCTGTCTCGCGAATTCTGGGGGTGAGCCGCTCCAGCGTGGGCCCTGGGGCCTCCGCGTCCATCAGCTGAGAGCCGCCGACCCTCAGCTTGGGCAAGAGCGCCACGGCTAAGACAATAATTCCCATCCCCCCCAGCCATTGGGTGAACGCCCGCCACAACAGCAGCGCCTTGGGCAGCCCCTCTACATGGGCGAGCACCGTTGCCCCGGTAGTAGTAAAGCCGCTCATCGCTTCAAAATACGCGTCTAGAGAGTCCAAAACCCCTAGCAGCACAAAGGGAACCCCTCCCAGCCCGGCCACGATCACCCACGCCAGGGCGACAACGAAAAAACCCTCGCGCGAACCGATGTCCCTCTCGGTGAACGCCGCGCGCTCTATAAGAAAGCCCCCAAGGAGAGCGCAAGCCCCCGGCACCGCGTAGGGCCACCAGGCCTCACGGGCAAAGATCGCATATACGAGGGGCAACGCAAAGGCGACGCTGAACCATTTGATGAGCCCGCCTACCAGATGCAGGGCTGCCCGCACGTCCACGGAGAGATCCCAGCGTCGCATCATAGGAGCTTCTCGATCTGCGGGGCGGCCTCTTTCGTGCTGAAGACGATGGCCTGATCGCCGGGCCGCAGAGCGTCACTCCCCCGGGGAATTATGACCCGCTCCCCGCGCACAATCGCGCCGATCAGCACCCCCCCAGGCAGCGCCGCACGCGCCAGCGGCACCCCCACCAGCGGGCTCTCACCCGAGACCTTGATCTGCAGCACCTCAGCGCGATCCTGCTCCAGCGAGAGCGATCTCTCGATCCGCCCCCGCGTAAACCCAATGATCTCCTCTGCGATCAGGCGCCGAGGGTTGATGGCAATATCAATCCCCACACGCTCAAAGATCGCTATGAAATTGGGGTCCTCTACGCGCACGATGACCTGAGACACCCCCATGCGCTTGAGCAACAGCCCGCAGAGCAGATTGCGCTCATCGACGCCGATGACGCTGACGGCCACATCGCAGCGAGAGAGCCCCTCACGCTCGAGCAGCTCTATATCGGTGCCATCGCCGCGGAAGACCAAGGTGTTGGGGAGATTTTCAGCAAGCCAACGGCTGCGCTCCTCGTCGGGCTCGATGAGCTTCGGTTTGAGCCCACGGGCCTGCAAGATCTGAGCCAACCGAAAGCCGATCCGCCCCCCACCCACTATCAAGACGTCCTTCACCGCGGGATAGAGACTCAGGCGCCGATTGAACTCATGGACGGCCTGCGGCGTCCCAATGAGCACCAGCCGATCATGGGCGAGTATCTGATCGTCCCCACGCGGGATGATCACCGCGTTCTCCCGAATGATGCTGGCAATATTGCACTCCGCAGGGATAGCCGCCTCGCGCAGGCGCAGCCCAACCAACGGGGAGTTCTCCTCGACGACGGTCTCGGTCATCAAGATCTTGCCGTCGGCAAACTCATCGGATGCCCGCACGCCACGCAGCCCGATCACGTCAGCGATCGCCTGAGAAGTGATCAACTCGCTGCAGACCATCTCGTCCACTCCCAGATGGCCGCGCTTCCACGTCTGGAGATATTCAGCGTCTTGGACACGAGCAACAGTGATCTTTGTCCCTAATTGTTTGGCGGCCGCGCAGGCGACGATATTCACTTCATCGATGTCGGTGCTGGCGATGGCCAAGTCGGCTTCATCAGCTCCGGCGTTCTTGAGGGTCTTTAAGCTGGCGCCATTGCCCAAAATCCCCAGCACGTCGAGCTCTTGCAGGAGCTGAAGCCGATGCGGGTCCTTCTCGATGACCACGACATCATGATCTGCTTGCAGGGCCGCGGCGATGCTCCGCCCCACCTCCCCCGCCCCAATGATGACCACTCGCATACGGGAGAGTTTAAAGTGAAAAGTTCCAAGTTACAAGTTATACTATCGCCCGATGAACTTTCTCGACAAGCTGCGTCACGCGGCGCGCCGCAACACTAGCTGGCTTTGTATCGGGCTGGATTCAGAGTTTGCCAAGCTCCCACCGTTTTTGCGTGAGCGCCATGGCGCTCACGCTCTCTTAGAGTTCAATAGAGCGATCATCGAAGCGACGAGCGATCTGGTCTGCGCCTACAAGCCCAATCTAGCATTCTACGAGATGCTCGGCCCTGTGGGACTTGAGATCCTCCATAGGACACGCGAGCTGATCCCAAAAGAGATCCCAGTCATCGCCGACGCCAAACGCGGGGACATCGAAAACACTGCGCGAGCCTACGCTAAAGCCATTTTTGAGTATTACAAATTTGACGCTGTCACGGTGAACCCGCTGATGGGCTTCGATTCCATCGTGCCGTTTTTAGAGTATTCAGACCAGTGCACCTTCCTTCTGGTGCGCACGTCCAACCCTGGGGCGCGAGATCTTCAAGAGCTGGACTGTGGGGGCAAGCCGCTCTATCAGCATCTCGCTGAGAGAGCGCGCGAATGGAATACTAGAAAGAATGTGGGCGTTGTCGTAGGGGCAACGGCCCCAGATGAATTAGCTCTCGTCCGTCGCATAGTGGGCGACGAGATGCCCATCTTAGTGCCGGGGGTGGGCGCGCAAGCGGGCGATTTGGAGAGAGCCGTCCGAGCGAGCGTCAACTCTTGTGGGGAGCTAGCGATTATCACCGTTTCGCGCAGCGTGATCTTTGCCTCGTCTGGGGAGGACTTTGCGCAGGCTGCGCGCACAGCCGCTCTGGCCCTTCAAGATGAGATCAACCGCCATAGGGCTTGAGCGCCCAACTCCCTTGAGTTATACTCAAGCCCTATGAGTGACCCTGAAACATCGCCTACGGTCGAACCTTCGACGGTTACTCCGCCAGAACGACTTCCGCTGACGCCCTCTCAGCGGGCTATCGTCACGCTCGGCGTCATGCTTGGGCTCTTTCTTGGGGCTTTGGAAGCGACCGTTGTGGGCACGGCCATGCCCACGGTGATCGCCAGCCTCGGCGGGCTGCATATCTATAGCTGGGTCTTCTCAGCATATATCTTGACGTCCACAGTGACTGTCCCACTGTGGGGGCGATTGTCGGATCTCTACGGGCGCAAGCGCTTTATGCTCGTGGGGATCGCGATCTTTCTTGTGGGGTCGGCGCTCTCTGGGGCAGCGACGTCTATGAATCAGCTCGTGCTCTTTCGCGCGATTCAAGGGGTGGGAGCTGGAGCGCTTTTGCCCTTGGGGATGACCATCATCGGGGAGATCTACTCGCTTGAAAAACGGGCAAGGATGCAAGGGCTCTTCAGCGGCGTCTGGGGGCTGGCGAGTATCATTGGCCCACTGATTGGGGGCTTTATTACTGATCATCTGTCGTGGCGCTGGGTCTTTTATATTAACATTCCCTTTGGGATCGCGGCAGCGCTCTTGATCGGGCTAGCGCTCGTCGAGCCGCGCGACCACCGCAAGAGAGTGCCCATAGACTACGCCGGGGCTATCACCCTCACGGCTCTGGCAACGCTCTTATTACTCACCCTCGGGCAACAGAGCTGGAGCTGGGCAGCAAAATCTGGGCTGCTCAGTATATGTGCTCTCTTGCTCGCCCTGTTCATAGCTCTGGAGCGGCGCGCGCCGGAGCCCATCGTGCCCCTGTCGCTCTTTCGTCATAGAATTTTCAGTGTCTCCTCGGCGAACGGCTTCTTCGTGGGGATGGCGATGTTCGGGTCGCTCTCGTTCATCCCGCTCTTTGTGCAAGGGGTCATTGGGACGAGTGCGACCGAGGCGGGCACGACGCTGACGCCGTTTATGCTCTGCTGGGTGGGGTTTTCGGTGGTGGGCAGTCGCTTAATCTTGAGGATCGGAGCGCGCCCGACGGCCCTGATTGGGGTAGGCTTGCTGACTGTGGGATTTATTGGGCTGGCCACGATGAACTCTGAGGCGACCCGGCTCACGGTGATGAGCTATTTGGCGCTGGCGGGTGCGGGGATGGGGTTTTCCATGGTCACGCTCCTCATCGCCGTACAGATGTCGGTGCCGCGCGAGCAGTTGGGGATAGCTACGTCTGGGACGGTCTTCTTCAGGTCCATTGGTGGTGCGGTGGGGGTAGCGGTGATGGGCGCGGTTTTGAGTGCCCAGATGCAGGCGCAAGCCCATCATCTCCCAGAGTTAGGCGACATGCTGTCGGCAGAGAAGCTTGCAGAGCTCTTGCGTCATCCCGATGTGCTCATCAAGCCGGCGGCGCGGGCGCAGCTCTCCCCAGCTGTTTTAGAAGCGCTCCAGCAGGCCTTAGCGACGGCGCTGCAGGGGGTCTTTGTCGTGGGGCTCAGTGTTGTAATCCTAGCTGTGATCGTGACGCTCTTCTTGCCGGCGGACCAAGATATATCTGGTGGGCGCACGAGGACTTGAACCTCGGACCTCCTGCGTGTGAAGCAGGCGCTCTCCCGCTGAGCTATGCGCCCACGAACTGGTTCCAAGTTGCAAGTTTCAAGTTCGCCAGTTAAACATCTTAGCGCCTTTGGCCCGGACTTTCAAGGCTCGTCTTCCTCCTCCAGCATCCCCGCTAGGCTCTCCCCCTCCCGCTTGCGCGTCATCTCCACCAACCCCAACTTGGTGATGTCCACAAAATCCGCAGGAACACGGTCTTTCTTCAATTCTTCTTGCAACCTGCGGATCACCTTCTCAATGTGATCGCGCCGCTTCATGTCTATAAAGTCTGCGATAATGATCCCGCTGAGCTTGCGCAGACGCAATTGCCGAGGGATCTCCACCGCAGCCTCGAGGTTGGTGTTCAAAATAGCTTGCTGCTGGTCTTGATATTTGATATCACTGCCGGTGTTCACGTCTATAGCTGTAAGGGCCTCCGTCTCGGCAATGACCAGCGAGCCGCCCCCAGGCAGCCGCACCCGCGGCTGCAAACTCTCCCGCAGTTGCTCCTCTATGCCATAGGCTTCAAAGAGCGGTCGCCTCCCACGATAGAGCTCGAGGCGATCGGCGAACTTCTCCATGTGCATATACGCAAGAAAATCTTGGATCTCTTGATAGGTCTTCTCGCTGTCCACGACGACTCGCTCCACGTCATCCAAGAGGCGATCCCGCAAGAAGGCGCGCACCAAGTCCTCCCCACGATAGAGCAAGGCCGGGGCCCTCACGCGCTGCGCTTGCTCTTCGATCCCCTTCCACGTGCCCAGAAGATAGTTAAAGTCTCGCTCAAGATCTTCTTCGGAGGCGCCCTGGGCCGCGGTGCGCGCGATCAGCCCCTCCCCCTGACGCTTGAGCTTCTTGGCAACTCTCTTCAGACGCCGGCTCTCGCGTTCGTCTTCGATCCGCCGCGAGACCCCCAAGCGCTCGTCCGTGGGCAGAAAGACCCAGTAGCGCCCGGGAAGGCTGATCTTCATCGTCCCTTGGGGGTTCTTCGTCCCGATCCCCTCGCGCTTCACTTGGAGGATGATCTGCTGGCCACTCTTGAGCAGCTTCTGGATCGGGAGGGACCGCCCCGTGCGCCCCCGCTGCACCAGGCTATCGCTCAGCTCTTTACTCGAGAGAAAGAGCTTCTGCTCGAGCCCCACCTCCACGAACGCCGCGCCGATCCCCGGCAGGACGTCCCGCACAACCCCCTTGTAAATATTGCCCAACAGCCGCTGGGGGTTATCGTAATGGATCTCCATCAGACGCCCGTCTTCTAACAATGCGATGCGCGTCGTTGGAGCTACGGTCTCGATAAAGATCTCTGTGATCGTAGGGGTTTCACCTCCTTGGGGTCGTCTAAGCTCTGGAGCAATTGGGCGACTGTCCGGTGCAAGAGCGGATGAACGGCCTGCGGGGCGAGCTCGGCCAACGGCACGAGCACGAACCGCCGTCGGTGCAACTGCGGGTGGGGGATCTGCAGATCGGGCTCGTCCAAGATCAGTTCGTCATAGAGCAGAATATCCAGATCGATCTCGCGCGGGCCATAGCGCGGGCCACACCTGCGCCCCAGCGCCCGCTCGATCTGCTTGCAGGCGCGCAGCAGCTCATGGGGAGATAAGTCGGTCTCGATCTCCACGACAGCGTTGAGAAACCACGGCTGATCGGCAACCCCCACCGGCTCGGTCTCATACACCTGAGAGCACCGACACACAATAACGCCAGGGGTCGCAGCTAACGCTGTCACAGCTCTTGTGAGAGAGTCCTCGCGCCGGCCCAGGTTCGCCCCTAGACCGATGAACGCCCGAACCATACCTAACCTTGACCTAACCTCCAGCTTGGCCGGTGACTGAAGTCACCGGCTCAGCCGATGGAAGCCCGCTGAAGCGGGCTCGTGTTTGAGCACGCTTGCATCCCCTGAGCCGGATGCTTCAGCTTCCGGCCATGCTCACCTCGGCAGCCACGGCGTCGAGCGTGATGTCCGCAGCAACAGGGGGCTTGGGCTTCTTCACCCGGACAGACACGCGCCGCACCTTCCGAAAACTCTTGCAGATCTCTTCAGCAATCGCCTGGGCGAACGTCTCGATCAGCTGAAACGAATGCGCTTCATTGATCTTACAGATTCGCTCGATCACCCGGACATAGTCCACCGTCTCAGAGAGCTCGTCCCTTTGGGGGAAATCGAATTCAATCTCGGCGTCGATAGAGAAGAGCTGGCCGCGCTCGCGTTCTTGTTGGCTTACGCCGTGATACCCAAAGAGCTGCAAGTTCTCAATACAGATCTTCGCCAGAATGCTTCAGTCCTTTCCACTGTGCCCGGATCTCGCCGACGACAAAGAGCGAGCCGGTCACGCAGATCAAGTCGTCCCTCTGCGCTTGCGCCAACGCCATCTCGAGCGCTCTCCCAGAAGGAACGCCCACAGCACAAGGCACACCCTCAACCAGCGGTACCAAATACTCCGGGTCCACCCCACGATAGGCCGCGCGCGTGACGATCAGACTGTCAGCACACGAGGCGATCTCATAGATCATCGCTGCGGCATCCTTCCGGTCAGAGACCCCAAAAACAACAATCAAGCGCCGGTACTTCAGGGCGGCGAGCGCAGCGCACAGCGCTCGCACCCCCGCGGGGTTCTTAGCCCCATCTAGGATAACATAGGGGTTTTTCTGGAGCAACTCCATCCGCCCGGGCCAACGAGCCTTGCGCAGCCCCGCCCGTAGAGCTTCTTCCGTGATCGCCCTCTCGCGCAAAGCACACGCGGCTTCGAGAGCCAAGACGGCATTCCCCAGCTGATACCCCCCCAAAAGCGAGATCTCCAAATCTCTCCACTGGCGCCAGGAGAAACGCTGGCCTTCCCAACTGTGTGAGGTCGCTTCTAGCCCCGATAGATCGACCCGAAGAAGCCGTGCGCTCTTGCGCTGACATTCCTCTTCGATCTGGCGGAGCGCTTCGGGCTTGGACTCGGCCGTGATGAGCGTCCCCCCTTCCGAGACGACAGCAGCCTTCTGATACGCAACTTCAGCAATCGTCTCCCCAAGCGAATCCCGGTGATCCAGCTCGACGTTGGTCAAGACCGAGACGGGAGCCGAGACGACGCGCGTGGCGTCGCGGCGCGCCCCAACGCCACACTCGATCACCGCCCAGTCTACGTTGTGAGCGCGAAAGTAATCGAGCGCCATGAGCACCAACACCTCAAAGAACCGGGCGTATCGTTCGCTCTCGCCCCCGTAGAGCTCTTCGATCACCGCCCAGACGCGCTCAAACTGAGCGCGGAACTCCTCACGAGAGATCTCGCGACCGTTCACGGTGATGCGCTCTTCGGGATGGACAAGATGCGGGGAGGTGAACAGCCCCACACGAAAGCCCGCCTCCTGCAAGATCTGGGCTAAGAACGCACAGACCGAGCCTTTGCCATTGGTGCCTGCGACGCGAACTGCCCGAAAGCTCCGGTGCGGCTCATCGAGCCGGCGCACCACGCGCTCCAGATCAAGCCCATATCCCTTGAGAGTGTAGAGCTTCTGGAGCATCGCTTCGTAGGTCATACGAGCAAGCGGCGCAGCGGGCCAAACTCATATAAAGAGCCGTCATCAGAGACGACGTAGACCGAAAAGTCTTCGAGATCGCTCTGCTGCACGAACGGCGAGAGAGGCTGCTCTTTCAACAGATCGCTCCCACGGATGAGCTGATTAAATGAGGGCAACACTAAGAGATTGCTCCTTGCAAACTTTCCCACGAGAAAGCACTTGTAGACCTCAACGCGCTGGGTGACGGGATCCCGCAAACTCACGCTGGGATGCTCATGGCCGATGACGATCCAGCTGGGGGCCCTTACCTTGCCCTCACCCCCGGCCCTTCTCCCCTGGGAGGGAGAGGAGATAGGGGAGAGAACTTGATCGCCATGCACAAACCAGCAGTCCCCCTCCCTGTAGCCCCTCGTCACTATGATGCGCTCACTGGCAAACTTCTGGAGCGAGCCGTCGTGGTTGCCCTCAATGAGCACAATCTGCTCTGTCCATCGGGTGAGCCAGCCCAGAAACTCTTGGGACTCCCGGTGCTCAGTTCGCGAGAGCGGGCCAAACTGATGGCGCAGATCGCCGTTAATAATAACTGTGTGTAACAGTTCCGACGGCGTGACGTGCAGCTCTTGGAAGATCCGTTCCAATCTGCTCTGTACTTGCGCGCGGTGCTGGCGCGGCACAAGTATGCCTTCGTCTTGGAGAGCTTCTTCGATCCCCAGATGAATATCCGCGACAGCCAGGGCGCGCTGCTGAGGCAGAAACAGCGCCAGATCTATCAACTCTATTCCCGGAGCAAGCGATACGGAGCGCATGGCGCAGGGCTAACTCTGGAGCTTGGCCTTATCCCACTCGCCCTTGAGCGTGACCGTGCGATTGAAGACGAGCTTCTTCTCTGTTGAGTCTGGGTCGACACAGAAATACCCCTTGCGCTCAAATTGAAAGCGATCCCCGACTTTGGCCTCAGCGAGACTGGGCTCGAGCTTGCAGTTCTGTAAAATAACGAGCGAGTTGGGGTTGAGATTCTCCTTCCAATCGTGGCCCTCTGGGACGTCCAAGGGATCGGGCTTGGTGAAGAGCCGGTCATATAACCGCACTTCGGCGTCTATGGCGTGCTGGGCCGAGACCCAATGGATCGTCGCTTTCACCTTGCGCCCGTCGGGGGCGTTGCCCCCGCGCGTCTCCGGATCATAGGTGCAGTGCAGCTCGATCACGTTCCCCTGGGCGTCCTTGACGACATCGACGCACTTGATAAAGTACGCATAGCGCAGGCGGACCTCGCGCCCGGGGGCTAAGCGATAGAAATCCTTGGGAGGGTCTTCCATAAAGTCGTCCCGTTCGATATATAAAACTTTGGAGAAGGGGACCTTGCGCGTGCCCGCGCTGGGGTCCTCAGGGTTATTGACGGCGTCGAGCCACTCGACTTGGCCGTCGGGATAGTTCGTAAGGACGACCCTTAATGGGTCGAGCACGGCTAAGCGCCGTAGGGCGCGCTTGTTTAAGTCTTGACGAACGCAATGCTCCAAAAGCTCTATCTCGGTGATGCTTTCGCGCTTGGAGACCCCCACGCGGCGGACAAATTCGTGGATCGCTTCGGGGGTATACCCGCGCCGCCGCAGCGCCGCGATCGTCGGCATTCGGGGATCATCCCAGCCGCGCACATGCCCCTCCTGCACTAACTGCAAGAGCAATCTCTTGCTCATCACGGTATACGTCAGATTCAACCGAGCGAACTCGATCTGTCGCGGGTGATGGATCCCCAACTGATCCAGGAACCAATCATACAAGGGGCGATGGTCTTCGAATTCCAGCGTGCAGATGGAGTGGGTGATCCCTTCAATGGAGTCAGACTGGCCGTGCGCCCAGTCATAGGTGGGATAGATGCACCATTTGGTGCCGGTGCGATAGTGGGGGACGTGCATGATGCGATACATCACGGGGTCGCGCATATTTAAGTTGGGGTGGGCCATGTCGATCTTAGCTCGGAGGGTCTTCGCCCCATCGGGGAACTCCCCGGCGCGCATCCGGCGAAACAGATCGAGATTCTCTTCAACAGAGCGATTGCGGTAGGGGCTTTCCCTCCCCGGCGGGGTGATGACCTTGCCATCTTGGATGATCGCTTTGCCCCGATACTCGCTGATCTCCTCTGGGGAGAGATCGCACACATAGGCCTTGCCCTTCTTGATGAGCTCTTCGGCCCACTGATAGAGCTGCTCGAAATAATCTGAAGCGTAGAATTCGCGATCTTCCCAGTCGACGCCGAGCCACCTGACGTCGCGCTTGATGGCATCGACATATTCTTGGTCTTCTTTTTCGGGGTTGGTGTCGTCAAATCGCAGATTGAACTTCCCCCCGAACTCTTGGGCGATCCAGTAGTTGAGCAAGATGCTTTTGGCGTGGCCGATGTGGAGGTACCCGTTGGGTTCAGGGGGAAAGCGGGTGTGGACGCGCCCGCCGAACTTGCCAGACTTGATGTCGTTTTCTATGATCTCGCGGATGAAGTCCTTGGGGGCTTCATTGCTCATAGCCAGTTCCCCTACAAAAGTGCAATTGTAGCTTTAAGTGAGCAACGCTGCAACCGACGAGAGCCGCGCGAGCACCCGCTCCTTGCCGATCAGCTCCATCGTCTCAAAAAGCCCCGCACCCGTCGTCCTTCCCGTCAGCGCTACACGGCAGGGCTGCGCGATCTCCTTGAGCGCCTTGCTCTGGGAGTCCACATACGCTCGCGCAGCACGCTCGAGCTCCGCCGCTGTGAACGGTTCTACTGTGGAAAGCGCTTGCGCCAGCCCCTGCAACAGCAGGATCGTGTCTGGGGTGAGAAACTTCCGCACTGCTTCTGGGTCGTAAGCGAAATTATCTGTGAGCAGATACCGAGCGGGCTCGGCGAGCTCCACCAGCGTCTTGGCGCGCTCCCGAAACAGAACAACGATCTGGGCGAGCTTCTCGCTTGGCACGGCCTGAGCCTCGGCCTCACTGAGAATATCCAGCTTCACCAAGAACGAGCGCACCAGCTCCCCAAGCCGCCGCGGATCACCCGTCTTCAGATAATGCTGATTGAGCCATAGGAGCTTCTCTTCGTCAAAGATCGCCGCTGAGGGGTGCACCGCCTCCAAGGAGAATTTCTCGATCAGCTCCTCTCTTGTAAAAATCTCTTGATCGCCATGCGCCCAGCCTAAGCGCGCGAGATAATTCACCAACGCTTCGGGCAGCACCCCACGATCGCGAAACTCAAACACCGCCGTCGCCCCATGGCGCTTGGAGAGCTTACTCCGATCTTTGGCCAACACCATCGGGACATGGGCAAAGACCGGCACAGGATACCCAAACGCTTTATAGATCAAAATCTGCTTGGGCGTGTTGTTCAGATGCTCATCGGCACGGATGACGTGGGTGATCCCCATGGCCACGTCGTCCACCACGACGGCGAAGTTATAGGTGGGCCGGCCGTCGGAGCGCAGGATAATAAAGTCATCGAGTTCAGCGAGATCGAACTCGACTGACCCGCGAATCGCGTCCTCGACAGTGATGGTGCCCGATTGGGGGACTTTCAAGCGCAGCGCGGGTCTGCGCCCTTCACTCAGGAATCTCTGTTCTTCTTGGGCGGTCAGATTGCGACAGCGCCCATCGTACTTGGGCTTCTGTTTGGCAGAAAGAGCTCTCTGGCGCTTCTCTTCCAGCTCCTCAGGGGTGCAGTAGCACTTGTACGCCTTGCCCTCGGCCAAGAGGTGCTCGGCCCGCTGGCGATAGAGATCCATCCGTTGGCTCTGAAAGTACGGCCCCTCATCCCAGTGCAGCCCAAGCCACCGCAAACTCTCTAAGATCGGCTCGACCAGCTCAGGGCGATTGCGCTCGATGTCAGTATCTTCAAATCTCACGATGAAGACGCCACGATGCTTGCGAGCGAAGAGCCAATTGAAGAGGGCAGTGCGCGCTCCACCGACGTGGAGCTCTCCCGTGGGGCTGGGGGCAAAGCGAACGCGGACAGCCATAGCTCACTCGTAAATGGGCGTGCCCGTCTCGGGAATCCCCGTGATCGCCCGAAATTTCTCCATGAGCCTCTGGGTGATCGGGCCGGGCTTGCCCGTGCCGATGGGGCGCTTGTCGATCTCGACGATGGGCGCGATCTCCGCGGCCGTCCCGGTAATGAAGCACTCATCGGCGGCATAGAGCATGGGAACCCCGAAGAACTCCTCGCGCACGGGAATTCTCTCTTGCTGAGCCAGCTCGATCACCGTCTCACGGGTGACGCCAGGGAGATTGGTGACCGTCGGGGGCACGAAGATCGTCCCGCGCTTGACAATGAAGACGTTATCCGCGGTGCCTTCGGCGACAAACCCATTGCTGTCGAGCATGATCGCCTCGTCCGCACCGACGGCATTGGCCTCGATCTTGGCCATGATATTGGAGAGATAGTTCAGGGATTTAATATTCTGAGAGAGGCTATCGGGGGAGCGGGCGCGGGTGTGGGCGACGATGGCGGTGAGGCCGCGCTGGCTCTTCTCCTCCCCGTAGAGCGACTTCCACTCCTTCACAATGATGATGACAGAAGGCTTGCCGTGGCAGCGGCGCGGGTCCACCCCCAAATCCCCAACCCCGCGCGTCACCACCGGGCGAATATAGGCGCTGCGCAGCTGGTTCACCCTCAAAGTCTCAAGAACAGCTTGGACCATCTGCTCCTTACTCAAGGGGATCTCCAGGGCGATGGCCTTGGCGCTGTCATAGAGACGCTCTATATGCCGGTCGAGCTTGAAGACGTAGCCGTCATAGGCGCGGATGCCCTCAAAGACGCCGTCGCCGTAGAGCAGCCCGTGATCGAAGACGCTGATCTTCGCCTCCTCTTCAGGGACGAACTGACCGTTGAGATAGACCTTCATCGCTCGCCTCCTTCTCAGTTCTCACTCTAAAGCACGCGCGCGAAAAAATCAACTTGGCGCACTCCCCAAATTTTCAGTAAGATGCCATGATTGAATCACGGAAGGCACAGAAAAATCCACGGAGAACACTGAAGACGGCGGCTCTTCTCAGCGCTTTCTGTGACCCTTTCTGTGGGCTTCCGTGATTCCAACGGAAAGGAGGAGGTAAGCCCTATGCGTCACAAAGATTTGATCTCGTTTAGGGAGTACACCGCCGAGGACCTGTGGGAGCTTCTGGAGACGGCGCTGCAGCTCAAGCGGGAGCATCGGGCGGGGATCGCCCACACGATGCTGTCGGGCAAGACGTTGGCGATGATCTTCCAAAAGCCCTCCCTGCGAACGCGCGTCTCGTTTGAGGTGGGCATGACCCAGCTGGGAGGCCACGCGATTTATTTAAGCCCAGACGATATTAAGCTGGGCCAGCGCGAGACGACCGAAGACATCGCTAAGGTGCTCTCGCGCTACTGCGATGGGATCATGGCGCGGGTCTTCGGGCACGAGATCGTCGAAGAGCTCGCCAAACATTCTGAAGTGCCCGTGATCAATGGGCTTTCTGATCTGTTGCACCCCTGTCAGATCTTAGGCGATCTGCTGACGGTCTACGAGAAGAAGAGAAGGCTTGAGGGGCTCAAGCTCGCCTGGATCGGCGACGGCAACAACGTGTGCAATTCGTGGCTTGAAGCAGGGCCCAAGCTGGGGATGGAGATCGCCGTAGCGTGCCCTGTCGGATATGAGCCGAACTCAAAAATCTTAGAAGAAGCCCGTCGATTGGGAAAAATCGAGATCGTCCACGATCCCGCCAGCGCGGCCAAGGGCGCCGATATCCTCTACACCGACGTGTGGACGAGCATGGGGCAAGAGCATGAGGCCGAAGAGCGCCGCAAGAAATTTAAAGATTTTCAGATCAATCAAAAGCTCTTGAAGCTCGCTAAGCCCGATGCCATCGTGATGCACTGCCTGCCGGCACACTACGACGAAGAGATCACCCATGACGTAGCGCACGGGCCGCAGAGCGCGATCTTCGACGAGGCCGAAAACAGATTGCACGCCCAAAAAGCCGTCCTGGCACTTCTGATGCGCTAGCCGCCGCACAATTTGGCCGACCCGCACCTCCGGTGCTAGAATCTACAGCGGAGGTGGCCACGATGAGAACACTCCTCAAAGTCAGTCTTTTATTGCTCATGGTCTTTGGGAGAGGGTCGGCGGAGATACAGCTTGGGCTTACGCATGGGATCTCCTCAGGCGACGTCACCCCAACAAGCGCCATCATCTGGGGGCGCGGCGCCGAAGTCCCTGGCTCAGCCCTGGTCGTCGAGCACAGCACCAGTGAAGACTTCAGTGACGCTCAGAGAGCCGCGCCTCTTGCCCTCACCGCGCAGAGGGATTTCACCGGCAAGGTCGTGCTCACGGGGCTGCAGCCCGCAACGCGCTATTACTATCGCGTGAGCCAAGTGTTGGGCACCCAGCAGAGCCCCTGGCTCACTGGGACGTTCGTCACGGCGCCGCCAGCCGATTCCCCAGCAGAAGTGCGGTTCGTCTGGAGCGCCGATCTTGGGGGGCAGGGGATGTGCCGCCGCCCAGAGTACTTCATCTTCAACCCGCTTGCGGAGGCTCAGCCCGACTTCTTTCTCTTCTTGGGCGATACAGTCTACAACGACGAGCACTGCCCCAGCCCGCCCAACGCCCCCGGCAGCGACTTCACCGCCAATACCCTGGAAGAATACCGCGCCAAGCAAAAATATCAGTTCGCTGATAAACCCTACCAGAAAGCTCGGGTGGCCACGAGCTTGTACGTCATCTGGGATGACCACGAGGTCATCAACAACTTCGCAGGCACAACAGTAGACCCAAAGAGATTAGAGATCGGGCGCCAGGTGCTCCTGGAGTACTTCCCCATCGCTCCCGACGCTCAAGACCCCAATCGTTTGTATCGTTCGTTCCGCTGGGGCAAGCACGCCGAGATCTTCATCCTCGACACGCGCCAGTATCGCAGCGATAACAAGCTCCCTGACGGCCCACAAAAGACGATGCTCGGCCCAGAGCAACTGGCGTGGCTGAAGGAGGGCCTTAAGCGATCTGACGCGACCTGGAAATTCATCGTCTCGACGGTGAAGCTCTCGTTCCCTTCGGACTGTCCGGCGGCTTGTGATAGCTGGGCCAACGGCGAGAGCGCCACGGGCTTCGAGCGCGAGCTTCTTGAGATCTCCACCTTCATCATTGAGAACACCATCAAGAGCGTGGTCTGGCTCACCGGGGATGAGCATATCGTCGATGTCATCCAATACGATCCCAATCGGGATCGGAGGGTGGACTTCTACGAGTTTACGGCTGGGCCGCTGAGCGCGCTGACGTCGTACATGGGGCCGCTGGACGAAACGCTCAATCCCACGCGGCTCTACGGGAGCAACGAGTATTGGAATTTCGGGCAGATTACGATTTCCAGTGCTGGGCGCCTGGTGTTGGAGTACATAGATACCTCGGGGGAGGTGCGGTTTAAGCGGGAGTTCCGGCCGTTCTAGGAAAAGAATCACAGATGATTTTCACCAAAACCCTTGACAACGCATACAATTGCGTATAAAATACGGCCATCAACAACATACAGAAGGAGGCACGTACCATGAAGTGGGGAGAATACAACGAGCAGGTAGCGGAGCGGGTGGCCGGTTGGGTGAAGGCGAAGGTCGGGGTTAAGGTGTTGTACATTCTGGCACTTATTGGCGCCTTCGTGCTCATGAGCGGCGCTCCTCAGAAGTGGACATAACATAAAAAAGCTTCTCACATGAAAACCCCTTAAGGGGAGTCCGGTGGACTCCCCTTTTTCTTTTTCATATAATGCTGCCAGCATGAGCTGGAGAGCTAAGCTGTATATATGGATTATTGTGCTGTTAAGCTTGGTTCCGCTTATTCTTTACTTGCCTCAAGCTCAGAATGATCCGGCAAAAATATCGCTGATACTAATAGCGGCGATTCTTGCTTTTCTCACCGATTTATTTGAGGTGGAAATCGCTTTGCGGCGAAGTGCTTCATTGGCTGAGATCATCTATTGTGCTGTGTTGTTCATCGCTGATCCATCGGCAATGATCTGGAGTACTTTGCTTGGCACAATCTCCTCAGAGGTTATCTTACGCTGGCATCATCTAAGAGAAAATACCACTGATTTTCTCTACCGAGTATCCTTCAACACAGGCCAAATCATACTCAGTGGCTGGGCAGCTATCTTGATCTTCCAACTGCTCGGAGGCCACCCGCCCCCGTATAGCTCGCTCGCCGAGCTTGTGCCACCTGCCCTCGCTTACGTTGGCTACACCGCTACAAACACTATACTCGTCTCTGGAATCCTTCACCTAACCCAACGCATCAAGTTCTCTAAACTCGTAACTTTTCATATTCGCAATCTCCCCTTCCAAGTCTTAGCCATCGGCATCATCTCTATCTTAGCCGCGGTCGTCTACGCCCAAGCCCCGTGGCAGACGCTCCTGGTACTTATCCCTGCCGTCGGCGTCCACCTGACCCTGCGCGGCTATACCAAACTGCGCCACGAAACCCAACGCACCCTCGAAACCATCGTCCACATGCTCCACGAACACGACCCCTACACCGCCGAACACTCCGAAGAGGTCGCCGATCTCGCTGAAAAGATCGCCCGCGAGATGGAACTGCCCGAAGACCAGATCGAGCTCATCCGCACCGCCGCGCGCGTCCATGACATCGGCAAGGTCGCCATCCCCGATTCTATCCTCAATAAACACGGCCCACTCGATGCCTCCGAGTGGCAGCTCGTCAAACAACACACGATCGTCGGCTTCGACCTGCTCAAAAACTTGGAGATGTACAGCGAAGCCGCCCAGCTCGTCAAGTACGAGCACGAGCGCTGGGACGGCACCGGCTACCCCGACGGCCTCAAGGGCGACCAAATCCCCATCGGCGCGCGTATTATTCATGTTGCCGACGTCTATCATGCCCTCACCAGCGACCGGCCCTATCGCGAATCCCAAGGGCTGCCACGCCATTATGAGCCCGCCGAAGCCGTGCGCATCATCCAGAGCCAAAGCGGCCGCCAGTTCGACCCCAAGGTCGTCGAAGCCCTGGTGCGCGTCATCTCCGATGAGCTGAAGGAGCCGTTATGGTTCTCCTCTGGGCGATTCTCTTAGGGCTTCTCATCGGGCTGGTGCGCCATCGGGGTCTGTCGCATTTAGCAGAGCTGAAGCTGCGTGCGGGCTGGCTGGTGCTGCTCGCTATGCTCACTCAGATATTGATCTTGCCCTTGGGTCAGGGGGCCAAGCCCCTTATCAGCTGGGGGATGGAGTATCTGCACATTGGGTCGTATTTGCTCTTGCTGCTCTTTGTGGCGATCAACTATCGCGAGAAGGCGCTCTGGCTGATGGCTCTGGGGATGCTCTCCAACTTTATTGTGATTACAGCCAACGGCGGGCACATGCCCGCTTCGCTCGAGGCGCTGCGCGCTGCGGGCAGAACGGCAACAGTCGAACGATTGCTCACCGAGGGCGTCTCGGGCAATGTCGTCTTGATGAGCACCCAGACGAAGCTCAATTTTTTGGGAGATATCTTTTGGCTTCCCAGCTGGGTGCCGTTTGCCAACGCGTTCAGCATCGGCGATCTCTTGTTAGCTTTGGGGGTGATCTGGATTTTGGGGAGAGGTCCTTAGACCATCTCGTGCTCTGGGCAGTCCACGCGCAAGTCGCGCTCCGCCAAGGGCTTGTCCATCAGGGCGCAGTGATGGGGAGCTTGAGGATCCGAATGGGCATTGGGGCGAAAGAACCGGCACGTCAGACAGATGCGCGCCACCGTGATAACCCCTGCGCGATAGAGCGATTCGATGAGCTGCAGCAAGAATCGCAAAGCTTGAGCCTTCTCGGCTTCTGAGAAGCCTGCTAGCTGCTCGTGGAGGGCGTCTGCCCAGCGCGCAAGCTTTCTGTGGGCCAGCTGTCGGCCCCGAGCGGTCAGGTGCAACTGGAAGGCGCGCCCGTCTTCTGGTTGGGGCCGACGCTCCACCAGCCCTTTCCCTTCCAAGCTCTTGACTGCATCGCTCACCGTCGCCGGAGTGAGCCCAAATTCTTCAGCTAATTGCCCTACGCGACAGAGATCCTGGGCGTGTGAATCCAGATAGAGTAGGGTTTGGATCTGGACGGGGCTGAGGCGGCTCTCCACGGCCTCCTCCCACAGGAGCGCGCGCAGCACATGGGAGAGCCGCTCCAGCGCCGCGACGATCTTGGCGTCTAGCTCCTCAGAAGTCGCCCTCTTTGGCATAGGGGTAGCTCCACAGCGCCACCTGCAGCGTCACCGACTTAAACCACGCCTGATGCATTTTCTCGACTTCTTCGGGGCTGTGCCCCTTCTTGGCCAAGAAGGGCTTGAGCGTCGCCGTGATGGGGTAGATAAAAGCAATTAAGTAGCGCAGCGGGACGTTGGGCACCGAGCTGACGTTGTCGGTCTTATTCTTCTTCGTGCGATGATGTCTTAAGCCGATCTCGTGCTGATAATTGAGCCATGTCTGGTCGTAGGGACGCGTGCAGGTGTCGAGAATCCATTGGCCGAAGCGCTTGCGGACTGCTGCTAAGTAATTCGCATCGGGTTTGCCGTCCGGCCCGGAGAAATAATAAACTAAATGGGGATGTGACCCCACAAAGCCGTACCATAAGTCCAATATGGCGTCGATCTGGTCTTTGAGCACTTCGCCAGCGAGCTTGAGATACTTTTCGTCCTCGGCGCTGAAGAGCACGGCTTTTTTGAGCTCCTCAAGCTCCTTGAGCGTAACAGGCGACTGGGGAACGCTGCCGTAGGTGTAGCCAGCAATGTTCATGGTAAGCCTCCTTTGCTTTGATATAGTTAGGACTCCTAATTATATGGAAACTGAGCTGACTTGTCAAGCTTTTCAAGGAGGCACACTAGAGTGGTGCTTATTTGAGGGATCTATCGAAGAAGTCCCCGATTATCTTGGTCAGTTCTTGGCGTGTGGGGCTGATCGGCCCGCCCATGGGGGCAAAGCCGTGCCCAGCGTTCTTGACAATGACGAGAGTCGCGGGCACGCCTGCTGCTTGCAGTCTTTCATAGAAGATTTGAGACTGACTGACCGGGACAAGGGGATCGCGCTCGCCATGCAGAATCAAAAACGGCGGGTCATCGGAAGAGACCCACGTCACCGGGCTCGCCCGCTTGAGCGTCTCTGAGTTGCGATCCGAAGTGCCGAAGACCTGCTCCATCAATCTGGGATTGGCTCCTTCAAAGAGCACCGTTAAGTCTGTGGGCCCGAACATATCGACGACGGCTTGCACCCGGCTTGAGTGCTCCAGATACTGGCCGACGTCCCAGCCTGCGCTGCTATCGGCTGTGCCCAAGAGCGCGACTAAATGTCCCCCGGCACTGCCCCCCCACGCCCCAATCTTTTCGGGATCAATAGTGTATCGCTCAGCGTTTTCTCGCAAGAAGCGCACGGCACACTTGACGTCTTCGATCATCGCGGGGAATTTATAGCTTGGAGCCAAACGATAGTTGACGGCAGCGATCAGATACCCACGAGCCAGCAGTTCAGCGATGTCGCGCACGCCTTCGCCGGAGCGTTTATCGCCGCTGGTCCAGCCGCCCCCGTGCACATAGAGCAACGCTGGAGTTGGGGCAGAGCTCCCCTGAGGACGATAGATGTCCATCTTTAACTCGACGCCGTCCATGACACAATAAGTGACATCGAGTTCAGTGGGACGGGGAGGCTGCGCCTGTTCGCCCACAGAGTGAGCGCCCTGGGCCATCGCGACGATCTCTTCAGAAGTGACGACGCTCAAGTGGGTCGCAGCGTAGGCGACCAACTCCTCGTAGGCTTTCCAGATCAGCTCTTGGCTCTGCTGGCTTCTCGGTTGGGAGGGGTCAGGAGCGTTCAGATCATACGGAGGCGCAAGAGGCTGCCGATTCGGCCCATAATAGATAGACTCCCACGGCGTCGCCCCGCGCCGAAAGAAATTATCCTCGTGAATGAGCACGGTGATGAACGGCGGGCGCGGCCCGCGCCATTCGCTCAGCTTCTTCTTCAGATAGTTCGTCGGGTTGTAATCAGCAGCGTGGGGCGTATCGAGCATGTTCCACCAGAACTGCTCGTGAGAGACCCTTTCGGTCTTCCACCGGGTGACGCTGAAGTCGCTGGGGCGGACTAACAGCCCTTCGACCCACTCGAAGGGCTGTTCCAGCTTCGTGCCACTCTCGTGATAGACGACTGTCATCTGTGCGCCCAGCTCTCTATAGAGCTGCCAAGCGATCTTCTTCACTCGCGAGTCATTACTGGGCGCTGTGGCGACGACGGGCTTGCGGCCTATCAATGACGCTAAATACGTGTACCCTCCGGGTTGATCGCGCAACAGCTCGCCCGTAGCCAAATCGAGCTTATACGTCTCGTAGTCCCGCAAGAGAGATTTCACGGCGTCGTCGCTCAATCCCTTGAGACGACCGTCAAAGCCCATATAGATGGGGTGCGGGGGACGCTGATGATAGCTTATCGTCATCCCACTCTCTTGGAGCTTCTGAATGAGATCGGGGCGCTGCTGCGCATAGAGATCAGCCATCGGCCCGGTGAGATAGAAATCGCCTTTGACTTTGTATTTCTCAAAGATCGCGATCAGCCTCTGAAGTGTCTCAGCGCTCTCGGCGATGTGTCGAAAGTCGTGGACGTTCACAGCAAAGGTGATATAGCCTGCAGGAGCCGTTTGATCTGGCGCGGGAGGCACGTGGGCGCTTCCTCGCGGGTCTACTCCTGGATTGGCCTTCTCCCAGGCGATGAACTCGTCGGCCATCTGCGAAAATGTCGCCCAGCGGATCTTCCCCGATTTGACGAGCGGGTCGACGACGTTGGCGAGAAAGTCTTCGATGACCCCAAAGGGCCGCGCGGGATCCCCGCGAAATTCCCCAGGGTGCACCGTGAAGTGAAAGACGTTCACTCTATCGGCGCGAGCGACTTCTAACGAGCGATAGAGTTCTTCCTTGAGATACTCAAAGTACGCTGCGTCGCCGCCGGCGGCCCGACGCGATGACCCGAAGTCTCCACGGGAGTAGTTCCCCTCAGGCAAAAAGATGATCTTCCCGTTGGGGTCATGCATGGCGAATTTCGACAGATCGGTCTCGCTGGGGCCGCCGGCGGGCCGCCACGGATGAACCCCCACAAGCGCCAGATCAGTGCTCTGGGTTTCGGGGTTCTTCCAATCGCTCATCACGTCCAGCCCAGCACACGACGCTGCTTCTAAGATCCCAGGATAGAGATTGCCCCCGCTCCAGTAACGAATGGTTCCCTGCACACCTGCCTGACGAATGAGCTCGATCTCTTCTTTCATCACAGCACACCAGCGCTCGAAGGCTAGTCTCTCAGAGTTTCTCCCCAGATGGGCATCTTCGTGAAAGTGCAGGGCAATCTCGTGCCCGCGGGATTCTAGGTCTTTCAAGATGGTGTTGCTCCTCTCGATGGCGACCTGAGTGAAGGGGCTTTGTACCTGAACAGTCATGCGCCCGCCGTGCGCTTCTATGATTCTGGCTACGGCAAGGATATCTTGCACATGGCGCTCGAACAGTGTTCCCTGGCGATAATCAGCCCTGCCGCCACCATAACCTTGCGCGGTTCGGCCCAGCGGCTCAACGTGCATCCCAATCCCAAAGAGCAAGACGGGCTTAGCCAGAGCATCAGTTGCTCTTGTTCCCTCAGCGCGCAAGTCGCTCGTAACGGGAGAACAGCCCGCCAGGAGCGCCAGCCCAGCCATACAGACGAACCGAAACGCTGTGTTCATGGGAACCCCCTCATTGTTGGGCTCATGTTGAAGGAAGTGTAACGCATGGAACAAAAGCCGGTCGGGTAGACTTGTCCCCAATTTCACTGCCCCCCATGCTGTAGAGTGGACATATGGCATGATTTACTGGAATTGCCCCTACCACGTCCGGCTGCTCACTCCACCCCCCTGCTTGCGCTTCAGCACCGAGGTTATCGTCTCCACCAGACTGCACCGATGGCTTGTCTTGTAATCTTTGTTCCCGATGTGATAGAAAGCCGCTCCTCCCTCCCCTGGCGGGAGGGAGTTGGTGGGAGGGGGAGGATTCACCCCCACCCTTCCCTCCCCCATCGAGGGGAAGGGATTTGGGAGACAAGCCCTTGCGACGATGGTAGAGCTTCTCATCCATGCGGGCATTGGCTGCCTTATCATGAGGTGCAAACTCCCGATGCTTGCGGCTCGGGCGCTTGCCACAGGCGCGTAGCCACTTTCGGTAGCTCTGGTCATCGTAACCCTTGTCCGCGGCCAAGGCCTTGAATCGTTCCAGATTTCGCTCGGTCAGCTGAGGAGCGATCTGGGTGTCGTGCCCATGACCGTCCAACATCATCCGCGCTTTTGTGTCCGATAGCACCGTGGCCTTTGGCACGGGGACCTTGCGGTTGACCCGCTGGGTGGAGGAGCAGCGGGCGTGGGAGCGGTCCCATCCCCTTTGACCACAGCGGCGCTGATCCACTGCAGCAGGCGCCCGATCGCCGCACTCGACCGTTGGAAGGCCTCCTGCATGGTAAGTGGGGGAAGTGCCTGAGGTCCAGAGCCTCCTAGATGCGAGGCATTTCCTCCAGCCCATCAATCAGCTTATGGGTAGGTAAGCCTCAACTTGGTCTTCAAGCAGTAAAGCACCACCAGTTGTAGCTGGGTGAAGGCGTGTTTGGAGAACGGAGAGCTGTAGGGTGGCACTCGCTGGGTTACCAACTGCAGGCAGACCTGGGTAGACTGCGGGGGCCGAGAAGGGTTTTCATTGTGGGTCACCGCCTGAAGGATGGGCGGTGGCCATTCCCAGTTCGAGGATTTCTACAAAGCCGTTTGATCTTTTATGATAATGGCGTATCCACCCACATGGGGTGGGATAGAATCAGAAGGTGTCCATGCGCAACGACATCAAGTCATGGTTAGCAGGTGTTGCTACCGCGGCGCTTTTGTTCGGTGTAGCATACTGGATCGGTTCGTCGGCAGCACGGGGGCAGATGGGCCTCGGCATGATGGACATAATGATGCCAGAGCAGTTGCAGCCATGTCAACCGATGATGGGCCAGATGCAGAGCATGATGGGCAATTCCCTGGCTGGGCGCGCCCAATCGGCACAGATGACGGCTCTTAGCGAGGCTGATTTGGCGCGCACTTCCCAATGATGCAAACAAAGCCTGACCCAATTGCGACAGCGCTGACGAAGGCACGCTATGATCGTAACGCGCGGCTTTATGATCTGATGGAAAGCCCGATGGAGCTGTTGGCCTTCCGGCGCTGGCGGGAGAAGCTGTGGGCACACGTTCACGGAGGGCGCGTGCTCGAAGTGGGCGTGGGCACGGGCAAGAATTTCCCGCGCTACCCCAAAGACACCCAGGTCACAGCCATCGACCTAAGCGACAAGATGCTGGAGCGTGCGCGGCGCCGCGCTGCCCTCTACGGTCTTGCCGTCGAACTGCTCCAGATGGACGCCCAGGCGCTCGCCTTTCCAGATCACTCTTTTGATTATGTCGTTGCGACGTTCGTCTTCTGCTCGGTGCCCGATCCCGTGCTGGGGTTAAGCGAGCTGCGACGCGTCTGCAAGCCCACCGGAAGAGTCTTGCTCCTCGAGCACATGCGCCCGGAGAGCTTGTGGCTGGGAAAACTCTTCGACCTCCTCAATCCCATTGCTGTATGTGTGACAGGGGCAAACATCAATCGCCAGACGGTGGAGAACGTGAGGCGAGCAGGGCTCAAGATCGAAAGTGTCGAAAACCTAGCACCCAGTGGGATCGTTAAGCTGATCGTGGCAACCCCTGGGGAAGTGGGCTGAAATCCTGCTCTTGCTTGATCGCGGAACGTGTTGCCTCAGAAATGACGGTTACCGAAGCTTGGAACGTTACCTCACAATGACCACCTGCTGTTGGGGGTCAGGTCTTGAATTTTAGTGTTCCTGGAAGCCCTCCCGTGCCCTGCGGTAGGCCTCCGTTGGATCCAAAGCACCCCTTTCCCCAAGGGCACCAGGGGCGAGGCCTAGCCCGCTGCAACCAAAAGATTTAAGGACCGGGCGTGCCCACGCTTCACCTCCAGCGATGTTCCCACCGCTTGCCACCTCCCATCAAGTGCGCAAGCGAGGCCATTGGAACGGACTTGCACGCTCCAAGCCCCCAAGGACCCCAACCTGCGCTTGGAGATTGGGAAAACTTTGATCCTGGCCCATGGGCGGCTCATGCGGTCGCTTTTCAAAAATGCTCGTCGTTGCTTACTTACGACGGAGTACCGTTCGCCGACGTTTCTCAGAAGGAGTAGCATCCACCTATGCGGAGTCTCAAGGAACTGCTGGCCGTGCTGGTGGGTTTGGGGCTGTGGGGGCTTGGGGGCATGGCGGCGCCGCCTCTGCGGGCGCTCGATCTTCCGATGGCGCACAACCTGCAAGCAGGCCAATGGGAAGTTCGCGTGTTCTCGCTTCCCCCTGACCCATTGACCCTCCTGCAGTTTGACTTTGGGATCAACAATCAGTTCCAGTTGGGGACCCGGCCGCTAGCGGCGGCGTTGGGGGACCTCGCACTCTTGGGCCAGTACCACCTGGGCCGCGCCGACCCCCTTGCTGTGGCCCTTCCCTTTGCCCTGCGCGTTCAGCTGCTTGACGGGTCGTGGTCTGTCCAAGCCGGGTGGGTACTGGGCTGGTCCGTGCTACCTTGGCTGACCCTCCATCCGGGTTTGCTTGTGCGAATGCACCCCGGGTTTGACCTCTTGCCGTACGCTGTGGTGCACCTGCATCCGGGGCCCACGGTACACGCGTGGCTCTCTTTGCGCGGCCCCACCCTTGAGGTCGGTTTCGGCGGCGCCTTCTGGCTTGCCCCGTTTCTGTTCATCGAGGCCGCGTGGCCCGGCGGCTCAATACCGTTACGCGTTACCCTAGCCGTTCGATTGTAGCAATTGTAGTGATGAGTGATCAGTGATGCAGTAATGGGTCATCCATCTTGAAAAGAACAGCCTCATCCTGTCTCCGCGAAGACTCGTAGAGGCTGCGTCCTTGACGCTTGTCTTGCCCATCCACGCCCTGACCCTTAATCCCTACCGACCCTGCCGATACCCTTAGCCTCTCGCTTGTCACGCGTCACTCATCACTCCATCACCGATCATCCATTCACAGCCAGCCCAGCCGCACGCCCACCATCATGCCCACGCCCAACAGGAACATCATCAACCCGGTAACGAAGTGGAGTTTTCTTAGCTTGGCCTGGCGCCAGCGCTCCGCGCGGGCCGTGGTGGTGATCCCGAAGTGCACAAGGAACGTGATGGCGATCATGGGCAAGATAAAGATGAAGTTGTAAAGGAGCAAAAGCCCTGCCCCTTGCCAGCGTGTTGTGGTTTGGGAAAGCAAGGTGAGGATCACGATGTATGGCCCGGACGTGCATGGGGCCAAAAACAGCGAGTCCACAAGGCCAATCACAAACGCCCCGGGCACGGAGACCACCGACGCCGTGAGCTTCTTCACCGTGGGCTTCCAGCTGTCGGGCACTTCAATGGAAAACCACTTTCCATACCACAACAAGTCCTTCATCTGCCAAAGGCCGACGAGGATGGCCAAACTGGATATAACGAAGATGAACGGTTCGCGGAACGCCCGCGTGCCCACGGTAAGGCCCAACAAGGAGTACAGCACAAAACCCAGCGTGAAGTAGGCCACGAAGATCCCCGCGGCGAACGCCAGCCCCGCCCAAATGACCTTCACGCGCTTGCCCATGACGAGCAGGGTGCCCAACAGCAGCACGAGCACGGCAAAGTCGCAGGGGTTGATGGAGTCCAGGGCAGCTCCGGCCACCACGGCGCCGAGCGTGAGCTGCTCCCGCAGCTTGAGCTTTTCCAGCGGCGAGATGGCCTTGGTTTCCACGGCTTGGGCCACGGCTTGCTCCAGGGCCTCGTTCCCTTCCAAGGACGGGAACGCAAGAGGAGTGCCGCGGGGGCGGTACAGCTTGTCGCCCGCCACGGCCACGTCGCCCACAAACAAAGCGGGTGATGCGGCGGGTGCACGGTACAGCCGGCTCAGCTTCTCCCACAACGTTTGCGCTTCGGCGTTGTCGAGCACGTAGGTTTTAACCGCCAAGCTGGGCCAGCGGGCCACGTATCCGCTGAGCAGGATTTCCAAAACCTCGCAAGTGGGACAATCCCCTTCCGGGAGGAACAGCACAGCCTCGGTGGAGGTGGGCGGAAGAAGGGCAAGAGGGGAAGGGGCTTGGGTTTCTCGCGCGCGGAGGATGGCCTCCTCCAGCCACGCCTCTTGGATCAAACTGCTCCGTGCCTCCACCGGCTCGGGCTGCAGGCCGTAAAACAGGCCGCCGATCATGGCCACATGGCCCACGAACACTATGGGGACCGGCCCCAGCTCCGCTTGGTACACGGCCAGAAGCTTGGCCAAAAGTTCCCAATTCCCGCGGCCCTGAATGTCGTAGCGCACGATCCCCAAGTCGGGATAGGCCTTCTGCAGGTTGGTGAGGAACTCGTCGATGCGGGCGCAGTGAAGGCAGCCTTTATCGAAGAAGAACACGAGCTCCACGGCGTGGGCTGCCCCTGCCCACAGCACCAGGGCCAGTCCTACACTCCACAGCCAACGTCTCACGCGGACCCTCCTTACGTTGGGCAAGAGTTTAACCGGAGACCCAACCCATGGGTGGGATGGAGGATAATCCCGGCGATGGACGACAAGCGCCATGTTGAGGACTTGACGCGGGCGTTCGGCGGGCCTGGGAAGCCGGCTGGGGTCATTTTCCGCCGCACTTTGCTTGGAGGCGAAGAGCATCGCACGCCTTGGGGAAGCTGTCTGCGCTTGGAGGCGCGGCGGCCATTGGAGTTGCCCTTGCCTTCCCCCGAGGTGGCCCAGCAGGCGCTCAACCAAGCCTTGGCCCTGGTTTACGGCATTGGCCCAGTGCGGGAGGCGGAGTTTCGGGCCGCAGGGGCCACGTTGGCCCATCTGGCTCAGCACCCCAAGTACGGCCCTGACGCCCGCAGCTGGCTTAGAGCCTTGCAAAGCCGGGATGTGCCCACCCTGCACCAGGGCCTGTGCCGGTGGTACTCCGCCTCCCATGACCTCCACCTTTTCCTTTTAGGGCTGGCCGGTCCGGAGCGCGTGGTGTTTTTGGACTTGGAGTCCCTGGGGCTTTCCGGTCTGCCCCTCTTTTTGATCGGCGTGGGGCGATGGGTGGACGGGCAGGTACAAATCGCGCAGTACCTGGCCCGGGACCTGTCCGAGGAGGCGGCCGTGTTGGCGGCGCTTGAGAGCGAGCTTCCCGCGGATCCCATTGTGGTGTCCTACAACGGCAAGGCCTACGACTGGAACCACATCCAAGCCCGGCGGGCCTACCACGGGCTGGAGTTCCTGCCCGATCCCATCCACGTGGACTTGCTGTTCTTTGCCCGCCGAAGGTGGGGGAATGCACTGGCCAGTTGCACCTTGATCGAGGTGGAGCAGCAGGTGTTGGGTCTGCGCCGCGCCTTCGACGTGCCCAGCGCGTACGTGCCCATTTTTTACCAAAACTTTTTGCGCACAGGGGCTCCCGAGCTGGTGGAGGCCATCCTGGCCCACAACCGCCAGGACGTGTTCGCCTTGGCCCACCTCCTGGCCCATTTGCTTAAGGAAACTTCGCGCCGTGGATGAGCTTTTGGGGCAGCTGAGCACAGAACCGTGGTATCGAAAGCAGGTGGCCTGCGTTGTAGAGGTGCCGCCGCGGCCGGGCCAGTGGGCCGACCCGCCCCCCGAACTTCCGGAACAGGTGCGGGCCTGGTTGTCTTCCCACGAGTTGCAGTTGTACCACCACCAAGCGGAAGCTGCGTCCCACCTTCTGCATGGCCGCGACGTGGTCCTCTCCACCGGTCCTTCCTCAGGCAAGACGTTGGCCATGGCCCTGCCTGTGTTGAGCACCTTGTTGCGCGAGCCCCAGGCCACCGCGCTCCTCATCTACCCCATGAAGGCCCTGGCCCAGGACCAGCTCGTCAAGTGGCAAACGTTGGCTGACGAGTTGGGTGTGGAGGGCTGGGTGGGGGTGTACGACGGGGACACGCCCGCGCACCGGCGGCCCCGCCTGCGCGAACAGGGTCGTGTTCTTCTCACCAACCCCTACGCGCTGCACCACTACCTGAGCTGGCACCACCTGTGGGCCAAGTTCTTCCGCGGGCTGCGGTTTGTGGTGGTGGACGAAGGGCATTGGTACCGGGGGGTGTTTGGCTCCGGTGTGGCCCTGGTGCTGCGTCGGCTGGAGCGCATCTTGCGGCGCTACGGTGCTCGGTGGACGTACGCGTTGGCGACGGCCACAGCCGGGGATCCCCAGGCGTTGGGGGAGCGGCTGCTGGGCCGGCCCGTGGAAGTGGTCAGCGAAGACACCTCACCCCAAGGTCGCCGGGTGTGGTGGTTTTGGGACCCCGATCGGGATCCCCAGCGGTCGCTGTTCCAGCAAGCCGTCCACCTGTGCGCGTTTTTGGGCCGGCAAGGCCGACAAACGCTGGCCTTTGTGTCCTCGCGCAAAATGGCGGAGATGTTGGCCGTGGCCATCCGGGAGGTGGAGCCGGATTTGGCCGTGGCTACGTACCGCGCCGGCTACCGGCCCGAGGAGCGCCGGGAACTGGAGCAGGGATTGCGGTCCGGGGCGCTTCAGGTGGTGGTGTCCACTTGCGCGTTGGAGTTGGGCATTGACATCGGGGGTTTAGATGCCGTGGTGCTGGTGGGGCATCCAGGCACCGCGGCTTCGGTGCGGCAGCAAAGCGGCCGTGCTGGCCGTGCCGGCCGCGACGCCCTGATCGTTTACCTACCCCAAGAAGACCCGTTGGACCGTTACTACCTGGCCCGGCCCCAGGAGCTGGTGTTCGGCCGTTCCGAGGCCGTGGTGGTCAATCCCCGCCACAGGGAACTGGTGTTGAAGCACACGCTCTGTGCGGCCTCCGAAGCCCCGCTCACGGCCGAGGACCTTCCGCTGTTGGGGGCCCAACAGGGGGACGTGTGTTCGCTGGAGGGGGCTGGGCTTCTGGCCCGAACGGCGCGGGGGTGGAGTTATGCCGGGCGGACCCGGCCCCAGGAAGTCGTGGCCCTGGAAGCCCTGTCCAGCCGCCAGGTCCAGCTGGTGGTGGAAGGGCAGGTGTTGGAGACGTGGGATGAGGTCCGCGCCCGACGGGAGGCATTTCCCGGCGCGATCGTCCTTCATCAGGGCGAGCTGTACCGTGTCCGGGAGCTGCGCCTCGATGAAGGGGTGGCCGTGCTCGAGCCCGCGCCGTATGCGCTGACCACCAAGGCCCTCACCTCAGAACAGGCGCGCATCCTCGAGGTATGGGAGGCCTGCCGCGGGCTGGGTTGGGGAAAGATCAAGGTCGTCGAGCGGGTGCTGGGCTACGAGCTGGTGGACCGCGGCCGGCTTGTGGAAGTGCGGCACCTCGACCTACCGCCGATCGAGTTTGAGTCCGAAGGGGTTTGGCTGACGTGGTCCGAGGTGCCGGGGGAAGTGCGCGAGGTGGCCGGCGGGTTACACGGAGCTGAGCATGCGCTTGTGGCACTGGTTCCCCTCGTGGTGGAGTGCGAAACAAGGGATGTGGGTGGGGTTTCTACGCCCTTGCATCCGGACACCGATCGGCCCACGGTGCTCGTTTACGACGGTTTCCCCGATGGGCTGGGGATTGCCGAGGCGTTGTACCGGCGGGCCTCCGAATGGGTTGGGCGCACCGTGGCGCTGTTGGAATCGTGCAGATGTGAAGACGGTTGTCCGCGCTGCGTGCTTTCCCCGCGGTGTGGAAACCGCAACCAGCCGATGGACAAGGAAGCGGCCCGGGCGTTGTTGAGGGGGTGGTGTCAAAGGGGGTGATGCGCCCGGGCCGCTTCGGCGGTTAGGAGGTGGGGCCCCCTAGCGAAGGGGAGGGGTCGGGCCGCCCCTCCCCTGGGGTTGAGGAGGCTGGGCTCTCGCTAGGGGCAGTTCCCAAAGCACAGCTGAATCTTGAAATGCCATTGACCATCCGGACCGAGGTACCAGCACCAACCTGGCCCCGGCGGGCAATCCCCGTAGAAAAACTGCCAATTCCCCTGTGGATCGCAAAACCACCCGGCCCCCGGCACGATCAAACCCCATCCCCAACACGGGGGGCACGGCGGCCAAATTCCGCACGGGGGGCACGGCGGGTAGCCTACATAGCCGTACACGATTTGGAACGTTGTCCAGGCCGTGACATAGCAGCCGCAGGTGGGCTCGGGAACGATCCCCAGCACGTGGGCTTTTCCAGAATCGGGATCTGGCCCCATAAGCGGGTAGGGGTCGGCGTACGTGCCCATGGGCACGCTCAGCGGCTGCAGCGAAGCGATCAGCTGCAATTTCTCCGTGCCCACAGGCGGCGCCACCCGGAACTGGTAGTTGGGGTTGTCCGGCAGCACGTGAGTCCCCGCGGGCTTGTACGGGTTCGGCGAGTAGGGGTTGGGGAAGATGAGGCGGATGCGGCCGGTGGGCTCGATGTCGAAGATGTACACGTAGGCGGGGCGGGAAATGTAGAAGTACACGCGGGCCGTCTCTCCCACCACGTACTGGGGCTTGTCCGTCCAGATCGCCGCAGAAAGGCCAGGAACCGGCTGAGGGATGATCCCCAGCGGGGAAACTTCCGCCTGGGCGAGCCCGCTAACCCCGGCGAGCAGGACCATGGCTAGGCTCATCCACTTGGTCATCTTGTTCACCTCCGCCCTTATATACACCCACGCCGGTGGCGGGTTTCACAGGTCATGGGATGGGGATAGCATTGCCTCCAAGGGTGTTCATGAGCGTTTGGGGTTACGTGCTGGTTGCTCTGCTGGGGTATGCGTTGGGGGGGATTCCCACGGCCTATTGGGCGGGCTGCCTGCGGGGTGTGGACATCCGCCGGCACGGCTCGGGCAACGTAGGGGCTACGAATGCGGCCCGGGTGCTGGGCTGGAAGGTGGGACTGGGTGTGTTGGCGGTGGACACGGGGAAGGGCGCTTTGGCCGCTGGCGCCTTACCCCTCCTGTTCCCTGGGGGAGATCCCGTGTCCTTGGGTGTGGCCGCCGGGGCGGGCGCGATCCTCGGCCACGTGTTCACGCCTTACTTGGGATTCCGCGGGGGCAAGGGGGTGGCCACTGGGGCGGGTGTGCTGCTCGTCCTGGCCCCCCTTCCCACCCTTGTGGCCATGGGGGTGTTTTTGGTGCTTGCCCTCTCCACCGCGATTGTGTCCGTGGGCTCCATGGGCGCAGCGCTGGCCTTGCCTTTGGCCACGTATGGGCTTGCCTGGACCGGAGTTCCCGCGCATCCGGCGGTGTTGGGTTTGACCGTTGCTGCGGCCTGTTTTGTGCTGTTCACGCACCGGGCGAACTTGCGCCGCCTCGTGCAGGGGAAGGAGCCTCGCTTTCGGCGGCCTTGGCTGAGGAAAGGGTGACTGCGCCGAGGAGGGCCCCGAGGAGGCCGAGCCCACCGGCCAGGTACATGGAGCCCGCGGCTCCGCCAAGGTTGTAAGCGGCACCGGCCACCGTCGGCCCCAAGGCCTGCCCCAGAGAAAAAGCCGCCTCCTGCACACCAGCCAACACGCCCATGCCGTACACCCGGCCCAGTTCCGTGCGCAGGGCCAACACGGACCCGCGGCCCAAAGCGCTGGCCGCACCCATCATTAAGGAAAGCCCCACCATGGGCCCGGCCGCGCCCACCCAAGGCACGGCGAACAAAGGAGCCGCAGCCAAGATCCCACCCAGGAGGGTTTGCAGGCGGCGCGATATCCGGTCGGCCAAAAAGCCCGCCGGAATCTGGAAAAAGCTCTCGCCCACGAAGTACACGGTGAGCACGGCCCCAATGAGGCTTTCACCATAACCCTTCTGCGCGGCCATAAGCGGCCAAAACGCGTTGAACGCCTGGCGCCAAAAGCCCCGCGCGCTCATGTAGGCCACGATGCCCCACACGTCCGAAACGCGGAGGAGTTTCGTCCAGGGCGCTGCCGTACGCGTTCCAGCTTTCCCCGCGCGGTTCTCCGGGACCAGCAAAGCCACCGCCAGCCCAGCGGCGACGGCCAAAAGGCCCATGGCGTAAAAGGGGGCGCGCAGGCCCCACCGCTCGGCCAGCGCTCCACCCAACAGAGGTCCGAGCCCCATCCCCACGAACACCGAGGTGTAGAAGGTGTTCATCGTGCGGCCTTCCTGGCCCCGCGGCGTACGGTCCCCGATGTACGCTTGGGCCAGCGGCGTGACCAGCGTGGATGCCGCGCCCTGCAAGAAACGCAACAGCGCCACCTGCCACAAGCTTCCAGCCAGGGCGTACGCCCACGAAATCAGGGCATACAAGCCCAAACCCGTGAGGATGAGGGGCTTGCGCCCCAGGCGGTCGGAAAGGCGACCGTGGAGGGGGCCGAGCACCAGGCGGGCGACGGAGAAGGCGGCGAAAACAAGCCCCAACTGCAGACCACTGGCTCCGAACTCCCGCATGTACAAGGGCAGGATGGGGGAGATGAGGCCCAGCCCGAGCATGGCCACCGTCACGGCCAAAAACAGCGGTACAAATGCGCGAAACACGGGCCAAGTGTAGCGTGCCTGTTTGCCAACCGGGAGGACCAAGGGCTAGAATGCCCCCGGCGTTGGACTCAGGGTCGGGGCGGACAGCCTGAAGCGGAGGGGGAGTTGAAAGTTTCGGAGCGACGCATCGCCGAATGGTGGGAGGCTCCGGGCATCGACGGCCGGGAGGATTATGACGAGGAGATCCTCTACCTCAACAGCCTGACGGAAACCATAGCCTTGCCCCGTTGGGCTGTGTTTGTGCGCGATCAGATGCCGCGCTGGGGCTTTGAACCCTGTGCCGCCCGGTTTTTTGAGGGCTTGGAGCAGATCCTCAACATGATCGGGGAAGAACGGGCCTATCCCCGCTTGGGGAGCTGTGGGGATGTGCCCCTCAGTGTATACCGCCAACTGCAGGAGCTGGGCACGGCCCTGGTGCAGTGGGGGCAGGGCCGCGGGAGCTGTCCTTGGCTGGCTGAATGGAGCCCCGAGCGTGGGGAGGCGGTGCAAGCCCTGGGCGAGCTTTCGCTTGCAGTCTGCCAAGGGCCTGTGGCCCTCGACAGCGCCTCCGAGAAATGGGCCCAAACCGCCCGCTACGAGCTCACCCAGCGACTCGTGGACGGCGAGGAGGCCCCCCTGCCCCGCCTGTTCCGCCACGCCTGCGCCTACAACCTCGTGTGGAACCTGCAGCGCATGGTGGAAGCCTTGGGCCGTGGGGAAATCCAAGAGCCCGTGATATGCGGAGAAGCCCTCCGCCTGGCCCCCCAACTCGACCCCCACCGCATTCCTTTGCTGCGGGAGCTCACCCAAGCTTTGGTTCACTGGCTTCAAGAGCGCCTTCCCAGCTCATGCCTGGAGCTTCAGGTGTTCCGGTTGATCGGGCCGCGGGACGCGGTGCGGCGCTGGCTTGTGGCTTCGCTGTACAAGACCTTGAAGCTTTGGCTTGTGCATGTCGACACGCTGCTTGGGGAGCGGCACACCTACTACGCCCTCCTCTGAGGTTGAACCGCGTCCGCTGAGCGGTACCCTAACGGCTCGATATGGCCAAGTTTGTGCTCGTACAGCACCCCTTGATTCAGGCCAAGCTCACCAAGCTGCGCGATCGCCGTACCGATCGGCTGCAGTTCCGCCAGATCTTGGAAGAGCTCACGGCGTTGATGGTGTACGAAATCACCCGCGACTTCCCTGTGGTGGAAGTGGAGGTGGAGACCCCACTGGAGCGGACGCGGGGGGTCGAGTTGGCCCGGCCTGTGGTGCTGGTCCCCATCCTCCGCGCGGGGATCGTCATGCTGGATGGGGTCCTCTCCCTGATCCCCAGTGCCCGTGTGGGTCACATCGGCATTTACCGGGATAAGGCCACCCTCAAGCCCGTGGAGTACTTCGTGAAGCTGCCCAACAATTTGGCCGACGCGTTGACGATTGTGGTGGATCCCATGCTGGCCACGGGCGGTTCGGCGGTGCACGCCGTCTCGTTGGTCAAGGAGCGGGGCGGCCGGGACGTGCGGTTTTTGTGCCTGGTGGCTGCGCCCGAGGGGCTCAAAGCCCTGCACAAGGTGCATCCCGACGTCCCCGTCTATGCTGCTGCGCTGGACCGCCAGTTGGACGAGCACGGCTATATCCTCCCCGGGCTGGGGGACGCCGGCGATCGACTGTTTGGCACCTAAGGAGGAGCGATGAAGCGCTGTGCGCTGGTGACAGGCGGTTCACGGGGCATTGGCGCGGCCACCGCGGTGAAGTTGGCGGCCATGGGCTGCGATGTGGCCATTACGTACCGCACGCAGAAGACCGCGGCGGAAGAGGTGGCGGCGGAGGTGGAGCGGCGGGGCGCCCGGGCGTTCGTTTTCCAGGCGGATCTGGCGGATTTGGAGCGGGCGCGCACCGTGGTGCACGAGGCCGCCGAGAGCTTGGGCGAGCTCCACATCTTGGTGAACAACGCGGGGTACGTGCAGCGCACGCCCTGGGAGGAGCTGTCTTTGGAGGACTGGGACCGCATGCTGCGTGTAGGGCTCACCGCGGCGTTTGTGTGCGCGCGGGCCGCTGTGCCGTACATGAAAGAGGCCGGTTTTGGGCGCATTGTGAACGTCTCTTCGCTGCGCGCCCTCACCGGTGCACCCCACGGGGTGCACTACGCCGCGGCCAAAGCCGGGCTTTTGGGCCTCACCCGCTCCCTGGCCTTGGCCTTGGCCCCCCACCGCATCACCGTGAACGCCGTGTGCCCGGGCTACGTGGCCACGGACATCAACAAGGAAATTTTGGCGGCCCGGGGCATGGAAATTCGCTCCCAAATCCCGGTGGGCCGGCCCGCCGAGCCCGAAGAAATCGCGGCCCTCATCGCCTTCCTCTGCTCGGACGAAGCCGCCTACATCACCGGCCAGACCATCTCCCCCAACGGCGGCTTGCGCATGGACTAGCGGCATGGACCTTTCGCGCTTCGGTCTGTCCACGTTCCTCTGCCCGGGTATGAACCTGTGGAAGTGGCTGGATCTTGCCTGGGAGCTGGGGTTGGGGGGTGTGGAGCTGCGGGCCGATCCTTGGGCTGCCCATCCGGCCGAGCTTTCCTCCCTGGAGCGGGCGCAGCTGCGAGAAAAAGCCCAACAGATGGGGCTTTGGCTTACGGTGCACGCGCCGATTTACGACGTCAACCCCGCATCCCCCAACTTGGCCCTGGCCCAGGCGGCGCTGGCCGAACTGGCGGCAGCCGTGGACTTGGCCGGGGACATGGGGGCCGACTTGCTGGTGGTGCACCCCGGCCACGTACACGAGGACTATGTCCAGATGGAGGGGGCGTACACCAAGGCATGGCAGCAGATGACCTTCGTGCTCAAGGTGTTGGTGGAGAAAGCCCGCCCCCGGGGCGTTCGCATCGCCGTGGAAAACAAGCAGAAGTCACGGGTGCGCGACTTGGTCCTCACATGGGAGGAGCACGTGCGGGCCCTGGAAGAGGTGCCGGGTTTGACCGCGTGCCTGGACTTGGGGCACTTGTTCACCACCGCGGCCGATTTTCGCCCTTACGTGGCTGCGCTGGGTTCCCGGCTTGTGCACGTGCACCTGCACGACAACCACGGGCAACGGGACGAGCACCTGGGACTGGGCCAAGGGGAGGTTCCCTGGTTGGCGTTCTTGGCCCTGCTGGAGGAAGTGGGGTATACCGGCCGGGTGGTGTTGGAATTGCCCCGTCCGGAAGACGTGCGTGCGGCGGTGGAGGCCCTTCGGGGGGGCCGATGAAAGCGTCGGGTTGGTACGTGGCGTTTTTGATGGCCAACGTGGCCATGGGCGCGGCCTCCACGCTTTTGCCGCTTTATGCGTACTTTTTGGGGGGCACGGCGGCGGACGTGGGCGCATTGGCGGCGGTGGGCAGCTTGACCAACGTGTTGGCCAGCTTGTTTTGGGGCAAGTTGTCCGACCGCACGGCGCGCCGGCGGCCGTTTGTGGTGCTCAGTTTCGTGGGGTTTGCGGCAGCCTATGGACTTCTGCCGTTTTTGGGCCGCCCCGGGCCCTTGTACCCCCTCAACGCCTGGATCGCTTTCATCTGGATGGCCAGCGCCCAGATGTCCGTCGTATTGATTTTGGCCTCGTTCCCCCGGGCACAATGGGAACAGGAGCTGGGTCGATTCAACGCCTACTGCGGGGTGGGCTGGACGCTGGGGTTGGCAGTTGGCGCCATTTGGGTATCGGTGCTGGTGCGGTTCGTTGGCGAGGCGTGGGGATTACGATCGTTGGGTTTTGTGGTGGCATTGGCGGCCACGGTGGCCGCGGTGTTGGCCGCGCGCTCCATCCGGGAACCTGCGGAAAAGGTCGAGATTTCGTCTTTCCAAGAGCTGGCGAGCATGGTCGGGGGCTTTTTCTACGAGCTTTTGCGCCATGGACCGTTGCAGCTCTACGCTTTGCTGAAGCCCGCGCAGTTGGTCCGTTTCTTACAAGGTCGCACGGCCTATGGCCCAGACCTGGTCCTCGTGTACTACTGCGCTGGGCTCACTTTCGTGGCCTTTTCCATGGTGTTCGCTCCCTTCCCGGTGTTCGTGCGGGAGAAGTTGGGGTGGCCCAACGAGCTGGTGTTTGCCCTATACGTGGCCCATCATGGGGTAAGCGTGGTGGCCTTTTCGCGGGCTCGCCAGGCCGTGGAACGTTTCGGTCACCGTCCGGTGGCCTCGTTCGCCCTGCTCACCCGCTCGGCCATGTTTGCCTCGTTGGTGTTTTTGACCGGGGTGACGGCCCAGTGGGCTTTACCCATCCTTTTCGGAGTGTTTGGGGCCACGTGGGGCTTGTTCCAGCTGAGCATGACCGCCGTGGTGTCCCGCCTGTCCCCCAGCGGCCAGCAGGGTCAAGGGCTCGGGCTGTACAATGCGGTGGCGGGATCGGGGAGTGTGTTGGGGTCGCTCACCGGTGGTTTCTTGGCCGACGCCTTTGGGTTTCCTGCGGCTTTCTTGTCCGGGGCCGCCCTTTTGGTGTTGATCCTTCCCGTGCTTTTGGCGGAGACCCGGCCGGTGCGTTAGCCCTTCTTCTCCTTGACCTCCAACACCTGCATCCCGTTGTAGTAACCGCAGTGGGGGCAGACGCGGTGGGGGAGGCGGAACTCGTGGCACTGCGGGCAAGTGGTGGCGGCAAGGATGTGGGCCCGCCAGTGCGTGCGGCGCAGGCGCACTTCGCGATGCGATTTGCGCGATTTGGGTACAGCTGCCATGGGAATCCTCCTTTACGACAGGGGCTTATTGTGCCCGCGGCCGCTCCAAGATCAAGGTGACGGGGCCATCGTTGACCAAGCCCACTTCCATTTTGGCCCCGAACACGCCGGACTGCACCCTCACGCCTTGCTGGGCCAGCAACTCCACGAACCGGGCGTAAAGAGGGGCGGCCTGTTCGGCGGGCGCAGCCCGGGTGAAGTCCGGTCGGCGGCCCTTCAGACAATCGCCCCACAGGGTGAACTGCGACACACAAAGAATTTCCCCGCCCACATCGCGCAACGAGCGGTCGAACCGACCGTCTTCGTTGGGAAACACCCTGAGCTCGGGGATTTTGCGCGCCCAAAACGCCAGCTCCTCTTCGGTGTCGTCCGCGGCCATGCCCACCAACAGCAAGAACCCTGGGCCAATGCGGGCCACTTCCTGGCCGCCCACGCGCACATACGCCTCCCGCACCCGCTGGAGCACGATGCGCATGGCGTTAGGAAATCTGTGCACGGAGGGAGCGCACGTGCCCCAGGAGTTTTCGCAGCTCCTCCAGGGGGAGGTCCTGGAGAAGGGCGGTGATGTCCTGAATCACCTGGGCCCGTTCCCGCTCCTGACGACTGCGTTCGAAGTACGCGGACTCGGCCACGCGGTGGGCGAGGTTGTTGCCCTCGCGCTGTACGAAATTGACCCGCCACTTGGGCAAACGGGACAGGAGATCAAGAGCCATGCGGTTGAGGTGCTCCAGGTGGGGCTCGCGCACTTTGTAGATGCCGTTGATTTGGTGGGCCAAAAGCTGGCTGTCGGTGAGGAACACGGCTTCGTCCGGAGCGAGCTGAAGGGCTAGACGTACCCCTTCAATGAGCGCTTTGTACTCGGCCACGTTGTTCGTGGTCCGGCCGATGCACTTGCCCACCTGCTGCAGCACATGACCCTTTTCGTCGGTGATGACGACGCCGATGGAGGCCTCCCCCGGGTTCCCACGGGAACTTCCATCCACGTGGACAAAGATCTTTTTCAACGCTTCCCCCCGTATTCCTGGCGGCAATGGGCCCGGCAGGCTTCGAACCTGCGACCAACCGGTTATGAGCCGGCTGCTCTACCCCTGAGCTACGGGCCCCACCGCATCTTATTCGTTTCGGGACAAAGGGGCAACCCGGGCCAACACCCGCCGCGCGGCCTCCACCACCGCTTCCACGTTGATGCCCAATTGCGCCAACACCACCGCACCGGGAGCACTGGCCCCGAAGCGGTCAATGCCCACCACGGCGCCCTCGCCGCCCACGTATTTGTGCCACCCCAACGTGCAGCCCGCTTCCACAGCCACCCGCGCCCGCACGGACGAGGGCAGCACGCCCTCCTTGTAATCCTGAGGCGCCTGCTCAAAAAGCTCCCAGCTGGGCATGGCCACCACCCGCACACGCACGCCCTCGTGGGCCAGTTTTTCACCCGCGGCGAGGGCCACCGCCACTTCTGAACCTGTCCCGATCAGGATCAATTGGGGGCGATCGGGGTGGGAGTCCCACAACACGTAAGCGCCGCGGTGGAGGAGCTCGGCAGGAGCCAGCCGCGTGCGATCCAACACCGGCAGGTCTTGGCGGGTCAAGATCAGGGCCGTGGGACCCTCCGTCCTTTTCAGGGCGGCGATCCACGCCTCGCGGACTTCGTTGGCATCGGAAGGTCGAATCACCGCAAGGTTGGGAATGGCCCGCAAACTGGCCAGGTGCTCCACGGGCTGGTGCGTGGGACCGTCCTCCCCCACGCCCACCGAATCGTGGGTGAACACAAACACCACGGGTGTTTCGCTCAGCGCGGCCAGGCGGATGGGAGGGCGCATGTAGTCGGAGAACACAAGGAATGTGCCAGTGAAGGGCCGGAGGCCGCCGTGACGGGCCAGGCCCACGGCGATGGCCCCCATGGCGTGCTCCCGCACGCCAAAGTGCACGTTCCTGCCCGCGTAGCCCCACACGCCGCCCACCGCGCCCTGCACCTGGGATGGACCGTTGGGCGGTTGGAAATCGCCCTGGCCTTTGAGCCAGGTGAGGCAGGAGGGGTTGAGATCGGCCGAGCCGCCCAAAAGCTCGGGAACCCGCTCGCCCAACACTTGCAGCACCGCTTCCGAAGCCTTACGGGTCGAGATGCCCTTGGGATCTGGTGCAAACTGGGGCAGGTCTTTGTCCCAACCGGAGGGCCACTCCCCGCGCAGGCGGCGCTGAAACTCCTGGGCCAGCTCCGGGTAGTGCTCGGCGTAGCGGGCCACAAGCGCGGACCACGCGGCCTCTTGCTGGCGGCCCTTCGCACGGGCGTCCATGTGCTCTCGCACGTCCTCAGGGATCAAAAACATCGGCCCCTCGGGCCAACCCAGGGCCCGCTTGGCCGCTTTGAGCTCTTCTTCGCCCAGCGGGGAGCCATGGACGTGGAACGTGCCCGCTTTGGTGGGGGCTCCGTAGCCCAAGACCGTGCGCACACAGATGAGCGAAGGCCTTTCTTGCTCGGCCTTTGCTTGGCGCAGAGCCTGGTCGACGGCCTCCAGGTCGTTGCCGTCGTGGACTTGGAGCACATGCCACCCTGCGGCGGTGAAGCGCTGCCGCACGTCTTCGGTAAAGGTCAAGTCCGTGGACCCGGCCAGTGACACGCCGTTTTGGTCGTACAGGACGATCAGCTTGCCCAGGCGGAGGTGGCCGGCCAGGGCGCAGGCCTCCGCCGCCACGCCCTCCATCAGGTCCCCATCGCTGGCCAATACGTACGTGTAGTGGTCCACCACAGGGAAACCCGGGCGGTTGAACACCGCCGCCAGGTGGGCCTCAGCCATGGCCATACCTACAGCGTTGGCCAGCCCTTGGCCCAGCGGTCCCGTGGTCACCTCCACGCCTGGCGTAAGCCCGGCCTCGGGATGCCCTGGGGTCCGGCTCCCCCACCTCCGAAAGTTCTTCAGCTCCTCGAGGGGGAGGTCATAGCCGGTGAGATGCAAAAGGGCATAGAGCAGGGCTGAGCCGTGCCCGGCAGAAAGGATGAAGCGGTCGCGGTCCGGCCAAGCGGGGTTGGCCGGGTTGTGTTTGAGGTGGTTTTGCCACAGCACGTAAGCCATGGCCGCGGCGCCCATGGGAAGCCCCGGATGGCCGGACTTGGCGTTCTCCACCATGTCCGCCGCCAAAAAACGTACCGCGTTGACGCACCTTCGATCCAACTCCGTCCACGTGGCCACGGCTGGGGATTATAGCGCAGCCCTTTGCGTTTCCCGCCTGAGGGGGCTCATGGCCTGGCCTTCCCCGCTGGCAAACCTTGGGGTTACGCTCTATCCTCCCCTTGGCATGTGGGCACGGTATGCGCTTTCGCCGATGAAGGAGCTGTGGACCTTGGAGCGGCAGTACGCCCTGTGGCTCCGGGTGGAGCTGGCCGCCTTGGAGGCCTTGGAGGAATTGAACAAAGTTCCCGCCGGCGTGGCGGAGCGGATCCGCGCCCGGGCCCAGGTGGATCCCGAACGCATTCGGGCCTTGGAGCGGGAAGTGGGGCACGACCTGGTGGCCTTTTTGTGGAGCTTGGAGGAACAAGCCGGTCCTGAAGGCCGCTGGCTGCACTACGGCCTCACCTCGTCCGATGTCAAGGACACCGCCCTGGCCCTGCTGTGGACCGAGGCCCTGGACGTGCTCCTCCTCAAGGTGGACAGGCTCAACACGGTCCTCAAAGAGCGGGCTTGGGAGCACAAGAACACGGTCATGATGGGCCGTACCCATGGCCAGTGGGCCGAGCCCACCACGTTCGGCCTCAAGCTCCTCGGCTGGTGGGAGGAGGGCCAGCGGGTGCGTCAACGCCTGATGCGGGCTCGGGAAACGGTGGCGGTGGGCAAGCTCTCCGGGGCTGTGGGCACCCACGCGTACTTTCCGCCCGAGGCCGAGGCCCGCGCCCTGCGCAAACTGGGCCTTCAACCCTGCCCGGTGGCTACGCAGGTCATTCCCCGGGACCGCCATGCCGAGGTCTTCTTCGCCCTGGGCTCCTGCGCTTCCTGGATCGAGAAAATGGCCTTGGAGGTGCGCCACCTTTCCCGTTCGGAGGTGGGCGAGGTGGAGGAAGGCGAGCCGGAGGGGTCCTCGGCCATGCCGCACAAGCGCAACCCCATCCTTTCCGAGCGGCTCAGCGGGTTGAGCCGTGTGGTGCGCGCGGCGCTGGGACCGGCTTGGGAAAACAACGCCCTCTGGCACGAGCGGGACATGTCCCACTCCTCGGTGGAGCGGTTGCTAGGGCCGCAGACGTTCGTGTTGGTGGACTATATGCTCGACCGGGCTGCGCGGCTGATCCGGGGGCTCCGCGTGTTGGCCGAGCGCATGGAGGCTCGCATCCGCGAGGCCAAAGGCCTTCCCTTTTCCGAGGGGTTGCTGTTGGCCTTGGTGCAGGCCGGGATGGGGCGGCGGGCCGCCCACGCGTTGGTGGGGCTGCTGGCCGAGCGGGCCCGAGCCGAACGCCGCGAGCTGGAGGAGCTGGCCTTGGAGGATCCTGTGGTGCGCAGCTACCTTTCCCCGGCCAAGGTCCGCACTGTCTTCAGCTTGGAACCGGTTTTGGCCCAGGTCGATGCGATCTTTGCCAAGGTTTGGGGTGAGGGAGTCGGCTATAATGGGGACGGCCATGTCTGAGAATTTCTTCTTCCGCATCATCCTGCCCCGCTAGGGGCAGGCCACCTTTTTCTGCTGTCGTTGGGTCCTCCAGGGAAAATACGCGTGCGGGCCTTGAGAAGGAGGGGATTTTGGGGTTTGCAAAGTTGGAAGCGGATCCGGCGCGGCGCGAGCACGCCGTGTTGGCGTTTTGGGAAAAGCACAAGGTGTTTGAGCAAAGCGTGGAAGCCCGCAAGGGCGGGCCGCGGTTTGTGTTCCACGAGGGGCCGCCGACGGCCAACGGCAAGCCCCACTTCGGTCACCTGCTGCCCAGGCTCTACAAAGACCTCTTCCCCCGGTACAAGACCATGCGCGGCTTTTACGTGGCCCGCAAGGCGGGCTGGGACTGCCACGGCCTCCCCGTGGAACTCGAGGTGGAGAAGGAGCTGGGGATCTCCACCAAAGTGGAGATCGAGCGCTTGGGCGTGGAGAACTTCGTCGAGCGGTGCAAGGCCTCCGTCAACCGGTACATCAAGGAGTGGGAGGCCATGATCCGCCGGTTTGGCTTCTGGATTGACCTGGAGCGCCCCTACGTCACGTACAAAGACGAGTACATCGAAACCCTGTGGTGGGCGATCCAGCAGATCCACCGCCAAGGGCTGCTTTATCGGGGCTACAAAATCCTGCCCTATTGCCCGCGCTGTGGGACCTCGCTCTCTTCCCACGAAGTGGCCCAGGGCTACCGCCGGGTGGCCGACCCCTCGGTGTTCGTCACAATGCCGGTGGTGGGCGGTGAAGCGGCGTTCTTGGTGTGGACCACCACGCCGTGGACCCTACCCTCCAACGTCGCCTTGGCGGTCCATCCTACGGCCACTTACGTCGAGGTGGAGGTCGACGGCCAGCGGCTCATCCTCGCTTTGCCCCGGCTTTCCGCGGTTTTGGGGGAGAACGTCCAGGTGGTGCGGTCGATGAGGGGCCAAGATTTGGTGGGCTTGCGCTACGAACCGTTGTACCCGCTCACCGCGGACGCGCGGGCCTACCGCGTGGTGGCCGCCGACTTCGTATCCATGGAGGAGGGCACGGGCATTGTCCACATCGCCCCCGCGTTTGGCGAAGAGGACTTCACCTTGGGTCGGGAAGCGGACCTGCCGTTCTTGCAGCCGGTGGACCGCGCGGGGGTGTTTACCGACCAGTTCCCGCTGGCCCAAGGGTTGTTTGTGAAAGACGCCGACCCCAAGATTGTGCAGGACCTCGCGCAGCGCGGGCGGCTGTGGAGGGTGGAGAGGTACGAGCACGACTACCCCTTCTGCTGGCGGTGCGACACGCCGCTCCTCTACTACGCCATGACCTCGTGGTTTATCGCCACCACCCAGCGCGCCACGGACATTTGGCAGGAGAGCAAGAAGATCCACTGGCACCCCGAGCACGTGGGGGAGGGCCGGTTTGCCGATTTCTTGCGCACCATCCGCGATTGGGCCCTGTCACGCGAACGGTATTGGGGCACCCCGCTTCCGGTGTGGACGTGCACGGCGTGCGGTGCCCAGCGGGTGATCGGTTCACGGGCCGAACTGGTGAAGCACGCGGTCCACCCGGAGTTGGCTCGCCAAGTGGAGCTCCATCGGCCCTACGTGGACGAGGTCGCGCTCCGCTGCGGCTGCGGGGCGTTCATGCGCCGCGAGCCTTACGTGCTGGACACGTGGTTCGACTCGGGCATGATGCACACCGCCCAGTGGCACTACCCGTTTGAAAACGAGGACCTGTTCCGCAATGCCTACCCGGCGGACTTCATCAGCGAGGCCTTGGACCAAACGCGCGGCTGGTTTTACACCCTGCTCGTCACAGGCGTGCTTTTGCACGGGGAGGCGCCGTACCGTCATGTGTTGGTCACGGGGATGGGGCTGGATGCCAAGGGCCAAAAGATGAGCAAGTCGCGGGGGAACGTCTTGGATCCCATCCCCATCGCCGACCGCCATGGGGCGGATGCCATCCGCTGGTACTTGGCCGCCGAGGCCGCGCCGTGGATGGAGCGCCGGCTGTCCGAGGAGGGGGTGAAGCAAGCCCGGTTCGGTTTCTTGGACACCGTGCGCCATTGCCACGACTTCTTTGCCCTCTACGCCAACATCGATGGGTTCCAGCCGGACCAGGACGCCGTCCCTTGGGAGCAGCGGCCGGCCTTGGACCGCTGGCTGAGGTCCCGCACCGCTCAGCTGGTGGAGAACGTCACCCGGGCCCTGGACGACTACGACGTGGTGGACGCCACGCGGGAGCTGGCGAGCTACGTGGACGACCTGTCCAACTGGTACATCCGCGCCTCTCGGCCGCGGTTTTGGAGCGAAGGCCTCACCGCCGACAAGCGCGCGGCGTACCAAACGCTTTACGCGGCGCTCAAAACGTTGGCGCAGGTGTTGGCTCCATTGACCCCGTTCATGGCCGAGGCCCTGTGGTCCTCGCTGCGCACCCCGGCCGATCCCCTGTCCGTGCACCTTGCCGATTGGCCGGAGCCCGAGGGCCGTGACCCCCAGCTCGAGGCGCAGATGGCCCGCGTGCGATCGGTGGTTTCCTTGGGGTTGGCCGCCCGCAACGCCGCCAAAGTGAAGGTGCGCCAGCCCTTGCCCGCTTTGCACGTGGTGCAAAAGAGCGGGGACCCCGAGATTCCCCCCGAGCTGTGGGCGCTGGCCCAAGCCGAGCTCAACGTGGTGGAGCTGCGGTGGGCCCATGATTTGGCCCCGTACCGCCAGCCCAAAGTCCTGCCCGAATTCAAGCTGCTGGGTCCGCGCCTGGGCGCCAAGGCGCCCAAAGTGGCCCAAGCTTTGGCCCAGGTTGATCCCCGCGCCTTGGCCCATGAACTCGCCCAGCACGGCCAGGTCCAACTTTGGGTGGACGGTGAGGTCGTGGAACTGGGCCCCGCCGAGGTGAAGGTGGAGTGGCTCCCCGTGGAAGGGTTTGTGGTCGTGGAGGGGCCGGAGGGGGCTGTGGCCCTGGATGTGCACCTCACAGAAGAGCTGCGGGCCCAGGGCGATCTGCGCGAGCTGGTGCATCGCCTGCAGTTGGCGCGCAAGGAAGCGGGGTTTGAAGTCACCGACCGCATCGAGGTGGGCTACGACGGCGACCTGAGCGTCATCTTCGAGCGGTTTGCCCGCAAAGTGGCCGAGGAAGTGTTGGCGGTGCGACTGGTGAAAGGCGCCCTGGCCCACGCAGAACACGTGGAGGAGTTGGAAGTTCATGGAAAGCGGGGGCGTGTTTGGCTCAAGCGGGTGGGGAGGGGTTAATGCCGGCCATCGCCGTCATCGGCGCCCAATGGGGCGATGAAGCCAAGGGGAAGGTTGTGCACCTGCTCGCCCGCGAGGCCGAGGTGTGCGTGCGGTTCAACGGCGGCCCCAACGCCGGCCACACCGTGACCGATGCTTACGGCACGGCCCGCTTGCACCTCGTGCCCTCCGGCGCCCTGCACCCGCACTGCCTAGGCATCATGGGCCACGGCGTGGTGGTGGACCCCTGGGTGCTGGAGCAGGAGCTGGGCGAGCTGCGGGCCCAAGGCCGCCCCGAGCCGCGCTTATTCCTCTCCGAGCGTTGCCATCTGATCCTTCCCCATCACAAGCTTCTTGAGGAGCGCGAAGGCACGGCTGTGCGCCTGGGAACAACCCGCCGCGGGGTAGGACCGGCCTACACCGCCCGCGTAGCCCGACTCGGCCTGCGCCTGGCTGACCTGCGCTTTCCTCAAGCGGTGAAAGAGCATCTGAAGCAAGTGGCCAGCCACGTTGGCGGGTTCAACCCCGAAGTTGTGGCGGAGGAATTGCAGGCTTTTTGGGCGCGGTGGGCGCCCCGGGTGGGCGATGCCCAAGCTTACATCGCGCAAGCGCTGGAGCGTGGGGAACGGGTGCTTTTTGAGGGCGCGCAGGGCACGCTGCTCGACCTCGACTTGGGTACCTACCCCTACGTGACCTCCTCCACCACCACGGTGCACGGTGTGGGCTGGGGCCTCGGCGTGCGGGTGGAGTTGGAACAGGTGGTGGGCGTGACCAAGGCGTACACGACGCGTGTGGGCGAAGGTCCGTTCCCCACAGAAGATCGTGGAGAAGCCGGGGCGTGGCTGCGGGAAAAGGGCAACGAATACGGGGCCACCACGGGTCGGCCGCGCCGCTGCGGCTGGCTGGACCTTGTGGCCCTGCGCTACGCCCACCGCATCAACCGCTTCACCGCGCTGGCCCTCACCAAGCTGGACGTGCTGTCAGGCCTTAAAGAAATCAAGGTCTGCGTGGGCTACCGCCTGAGGGGCCAAGCCGTCGGCGGTTTCCCGGCCACCGTGCAGGAGCTAGGGGCCGTGGAACCGGTGTACGACACCGTTCCGGGCTGGTCGGAAGAGCTGAGGAAGGCGCGAACCGCGGAGGACCTTCCTGCTGCGGCACGGCGGTTCATCGCCGCCGTGGAGGGGGAGCTGGGGGTGCCGGTGCGCTGGGTGGGCGTGGGGCCGGGTGTGGACGACGTCGTGGAGTTGTAAGCGCGTATTGAGAACACCGCGCGAAACCCTATAATCGGTGTGGTTTTCCCAAGGAGAGGACGCATGCAGCAGAAAACGTACATGGCCAAAAAAGAAGACGCTGGGATCACATTCCGCCGCGATTGGTACATCGTGGACGCCACCGATCAACCCCTGGGCCGGTTGGCTTCCCAAATTGCCCTTGTGCTGCAGGGCAAGCACAAGCCGGTGTACACCCCCCACTTCGACGTGGGCGACTACGTCGTGGTGATCAACGCCAACAAGATCAAGCTCACGGGCAAGAAGTGGGACCAAAAGATGCGGTACACCCATTCCGGCTATGTGGGCCACCTGCGTGCTGTTCCGTACCGCGAGCTGCAGAAAACCCATCCCGAGCTTCCGCTCAAGCTTGCGGTGCGGCGCATGCTGCCCAAAAACGAACTGGGCCGGCGCATGCTGCGCAAGCTCAAGATCTACCCCGGCCCGGACCACCCCCACCAGGCCCAAAATCCCCAGCCCCTCACCTTCTAACCGCTCGCCTGGGTCCCACCCAGGGGACAAACGTCTGCCGGAGCCCTGACAAAGGATCGCAGGGCTCCCCTCTTCTTTCCTCCCCTCCTCCACCCCCTCCCGCTAGCCTTCGAGGCGACCTTGAACAAGCAAGGAGGTGATCTCAGTTACAGACGGCCTTTGGCAAGGTGGGTAGACTGAGTGCAGGTAGTCGAGCCAAGGAGGTTGATCGTATGGTGAGGAAGATCAGTTTTGCGTTGTTGATCTCCCTAGCCCTGGCCTGGCCCTTGGGCGGGTACGCGCAAGGGTTTTTCAAGGTGGTCCAAGGGGCACGGGAGGTGGCTATCCAGCCGTTGGCCGGGGCCCAATCGGCCATTGAATACTATGCGTACGACTCAGGCCAGTCCCGGAGCAACAATGAGCTGGCGGAAACCAACACAGCGGTGTTGTTCTTGTACAAAGAGCCGGGGACAGGGCAGCTTTATCTGTTCATCATCCTGAACAAGGCGGAGACGGGAACAGGGGGCACGGCCACGTTCTCCTTTAGGGACCTGCCCGCGGGGGCGAACTTTGTCGTCCGCGACGACGAACCCGCCATTCCTTTCCTGGCCTTGTTCCTGCCCGAACTGCGCGACACCTATACCCCCCTGGACAACCAGATCGACGTGACGTGGACATTTGACGCCAACCGCACCGACGGCGGCGTCCTTGGGCCGTTGGGGGAGGAGTTCGCTCTCACCGTGGTTCCGCAATCCTTGATGGGAATTCAGAAGATCGTGTTCAAATACGGCAACATCAACGCGCCCACGCGTGTGGAGCTCAACACCACGGAACCGATCGTTATTCAAGCCCTCAAGACCCAGCCGCCGGTGGCGCGATTGACGTTGACCCCGGCGGCCCCGCGCGCCAAGCAAACCATCACCTTCGACGCCTCAGGCAGCACGGATCCCGACGGGCAAATCGTGGAGTACAAGTGGGACTTCGACGGCGACGGGCGGGTGGACCTTACCAGCACCGACCCCAAGGTGTCTTACGCTTACTTGGCTGGGGGCAACTACACCGTGCGCCTCACCGTGAAGGACAACACCGGCGTGGAAAGCTCCATTTCCGTTCCGCTTTTCGTCTCGCCGGTTACGGTGGTGGCCACGCGGTCCATCTCGGTCATGACCGCGCTTCCAGGCTACACCTTCCGGGTCCAGGTGCGCATCCGCACGGATCAGGATCTGGTCGGTGCGGGGTTGGATGAGGACCCGCCTGTGGGCTGGGAAATCACGCCCGTGGCCAATGCCGGAGCCGTGTTCAAGCGCTCGGAGGTCCAGTGGGTGTTCATGGACACCATCAAGGCCGGCACCGAGCGGGTGATCATCTACGACGTCACGGTGCCCAAGGCGGACGTGATGACGGCATTCCGGCTCCCGCAACAGTTCTGCATCACAGGCGTGTTCCAGGCCAAGGTGCCCGACATCGAGCTGGAGGTAGGCGGAGAAAGCTGCTTCCTCGTGAACGACTGCTTGCCCGTTTTGGAGGCCATCGCTCACCTGGTCCCCGCCTCAGCGCCTGGGGAAGAGGACAAGCTCGACCTGCGCCTGGCCGAGTCCATCAGCCAGGAGCAGCTGACCCGGGCGGTGGAGCTGTGGCGCACGGACCGGCCGGTGGTCGGCACCTGCGGGGAGCGCATCTCCCTCGAGCAGCTCAAACTCATCGCCGCCTACGCCACCCTGTGCGTGGCCGTGGACCAGCCGCTGCCGCAGCTTCCGGTGCCCAACGTGACCGCCCGCCGCACCATCCTCGCCCCTATCCCCTGTGAGGGGGTGGTCATCGGCTTCTATGACACCCTGGGGAACCCCCTCGGCAACAAGTTCACCGTCAAGGTGGAGATCACCACGGATAAAGACGTGTACGGTGTGGGCCTCGACGAGGACTGGCCGGTGGGCTGGCGGGTGACCCCGATCCAGAACGACGGATTCACGTACAAGCCCGGCGTAGACCAGTGGGTTCTCCCCGGCGTCCTGCGGGCTGGGCAAACGAAGACCATCATCTACCAGGTGGAGGTACCGCCCACGATCACGGTGGAGACCACGCCACCCGATCCGTGTCGCGTGATCTCGGCGGAGTCGGTGGCCGGGCAGGTGGACACGGGCCATCCGTGTGTGGTGGTGGAGGTCCTCGGCCAGAACCGGGTGGAGCTCACCGATTGCTTGCGCGTCATCGTGGCCATCTCCCGGTGGGATGTGACCCGCGACACCATCGACCTCACCCTCTCGGACAAGATCACGTTCCTGCAGGTCCAGCGGGCCATCGCCTTCTGGCTGGAGGGGACGAAGGTGCCGCGCACCTGCCCGCCGGGCATCGTGGACTACGAGACGATGAAGCTCATCATCGCCCTGTGGCTGACGGGGACGCCGATCTGCGAGGCGCTGCCGTCCCGGGTGCCGGGGTACTGCCGGTAAGTGCAGAACGGTTGCTGATCTTCCTCACGGTGGTCAGGGGCGGGGGTCGCCCGCGCGGCCCTCGCCCTTGTTCCTTCCCAAGGAGGGAACGATGTGCAAACTTGGTGTGTTGGCCGCGTTGGGGGCCCTGACCTTCACAGGCTGGGCCCAGGGCATTGCGCTTGAGGCTTCCACCTTTGCTCCTGATCCAGGGGGTGCGGTGGTGTTCCAGGTGATCGGCGCTCCGACCGGAGCTCAGTTCCGGTGGGATTTCAACGGTGACGGCCGGTGGGATTTGACCACCGAGGGGCCGCTGGCCCAGTGGACCGTGCCGGCCGGCGCCTGGGAAACCGTTGTGGAAGCTGTGCAAGGGGGGCGTGTGGTCGGCCAGGCCCGGGCCGTGGTTGTGGCCGATGCCCGCTTGGCCGCGGTTCGTTTTGTGCGCTCCTTGGAAGACGTCCTTGAGGTCACCATCACCCTCAAGGCCAAAACGCGGGTCGTCGCTCCCGGAATTGAAGAGGTGATCCCGGCTGGGTGGATCGCCGTGGTGGTGGACGATGGGAGCTCGTTGTACAAGGTAGGGGAGACCCTGCAAGCCGTGTGGCCTACGATTCTAGATCCGGGCTGGGAGGTGAAGCTGGTTTATCAACTGCATCCTACAGCCGGCGGCGCTTTCCCCCATCTTCAAGGCCTGGCCAGTGGGTACATCCTCGGCGAACGTTTTGAGGTAAAAATCGCCGGGCCCGTGGGCCGCTAGCGGACGGGGTGCGCGCGGCGCCACAGCTCGTCGAACTTGCTCTGCAGCGCCTGGGCCAGTTCCGGCACGCCCAGGAACACCACCCCGGCTTCCACGTTGCGGGCGAGCGAGGAATACACCCAGTTGGCCGAGCTCACGAGCACGTCCCGGCCATCCACAAGGAGACACTTGGCGTGCAACACGGCCTCCGCGGAGTCCAGCCGCACCTGGGCTCCGTAGGAGGCCAAAAGCGCCCCCGTGAGCCGATTGGCTTGGGCCAGATCAGGGAAGAGAGCTCCGTCGTCCAAAAGCAGCCGGACCTGAACACCGCGGGCCAGCGCCGCCCTCAGGGCGTCCACGATTCGGTTGGACGGGCTGTCCGGGTACTGCGGGTAGTACGAGAAGCTATACAGGCAAATGTCGACCGAACGCTCGGCTCGCCCGATGAGCTGGGGAACCCAGGTGGCGTGAAGGGAGCCTGAAGGCAAGTCCAGCAGGGGGAGCACGGCCGGCGGGAAAACGTCCGCGCTTTCCAGCTTGACGCGTGCTTGGAGGTCCCCTTCCCACACCAGGTGGAAGAACTGGGCCAACAACCCGGCCAGCTCCGGGCAGTCGATCGCCAAGTCCACCTGCACACTTTCCGTGAGGGCCGTGTACGTCCAGTGGGTGGAACCGACCACCACCCACCGGCGGTCGACCACCAAAAACTTGGTGTGCAAAGTAACTTCTGGTGTGTCCTCCCGCACGTCGACGCCGTAGCTGGCCAAGAAGCGAAGGGCTTCCCGCTGTTCAAAGAGCAAGTCCGAGCTGCTTCTTTCCACGAGCACCCGCACGGTGAGGCCGCGGGCTGCGGCTTGGGCGAGCGCCTCCACCAGCACCGCGGTGGGGCCCCCTTCAGGGTACCGCCGCAGGTCGGAAAGCGCGGCCAGGATTTCCTCTTGGGCCTGGCTCAGCAGTGTGGGCACAAATTGCATGTAAGCCGGGTGGTGGGGCTCGCTGACCAAGGGGACTACGGGAAACGCCCAGCCCCCGACCGTCAGCCAAGCGGCCAAGATGGCGAACCCGCGCATTTCCAGCTATGATATTTTCGCAATGGTCCGAGAACTTCAACCCCATGAACTGCGGCGAACGTGCCCTCACCAGGTTTTTTCGTTTGCCACGACCGATGAACTGGAGCCCTTGGGCGGCATTATCGGCCAGGACCGTGCGTTGGAGGCCCTGCACGTGGGGCTGCGCATGCGCCAGCCCCCGCACCGCTACAACATCTTCGTCACCGGGGAGCCGGGCTTGGGCAAGACCACAGCTGTAACCCAGTTTTTGGCCGAAGTGTCCAAAACCATGCCCACACCCCCGGACATCTGCTACGTGCACAATTTTCAAAACCCCCACATGCCGCGCTACTTGCTTCTTCCTGCGGGCCGCGGCCGCGAGCTGAAGTTGGACATGGAGCGGTGCATCGAGTTTTTGGCCCGCGAGCTGCCCAAGGTGCTGGAAAGCGAAGAGTTCAAGACCCGCGCAAAAAGGGAACGGGACCGCTTTGGCCAGAAGAGGGAAGATATGTTCCGCGAGCTGGAAACCCGGGCCCGGGCCCTGGGGTTCGCCATCCAACGCACCCCCGTGGGCATCAACACCATCCCCCTCAAACCCGATGGGACCCCGTTTTCTCAGGAGGAGTACGCCGCCCTGCCCCCGGAGGAACAAGGGGTCATCCTCCAGCGCCAGGCGGAGCTTCAGGACCTGGTGCGGGAGACGTTCCAGAAGCTTGGGGAGTTGGAAGAGTCTTGGCAACAGGCGCAGCGGGAGCTCACCAAGCAAGCCGTGCAGTTCACCATCTCCCCGCGGTTCGCCCAGCTGCGCGCCAAGTACGCGGGTTTGGAGCGGGTCCAGAAGTTCCTCCACGACGTGGAGCAGGACATCGTGGAGAACGCTGAACAGCTGCAAGCAGGGGAAAAGAGGCCTCAGTTGCCCTTCCCCGTGCCCTTTATGGAGGGCATGGACCGGTTTGCCCGTTACCGGGTCAACGTGATTGTGGACCGCACCGGACTGGAAGGGGCTCCCGTGGTCGTGGAGGAGAACGCCACCTATACGAACCTGTTTGGCACGATCGAGCGCCGGGTGCAGTTCGGTGTGGTAACCACGGACTTCTCGCAGATCCGGGCGGGATCGCTGCACCGCGCCAACGGGGGCTTTTTGGTGCTGTCCGCGGCCAACCTGTTGCGGTTTGGGCTCAGCTGGGAGGCGCTCAAAATCGCCCTCAAGGCCGGCGAGATCCGCATCGAGGATCCGGCGCAGATGCTGGGGTTCGCCTCCACCGAGGGCTTGCGCCCCGAACCTGTCCCCCTCGACGTGAAAGTGGTCGTCATCGGCTCGCCGTACCTCTATTACCTGCTGCACTTTTACGACGACGACTTCCGCAAGCTGTTCACGATCCGCGCGGACTTCGACACGGAGATGCCGTGGACGGAGGAGACGGCGATGGCGTTGGCTCGGTTCATCCGCGCCCGCCGCGAAGTCAACCCCACTGTGCTGCCGTTTACGCCCGATGGGGTGGCGCGGGTGGTGGAGTGGGCGGCCGAAGTAGCCGGGGATCAAAAGAAGCTCACCACCCAGTTTGCCCAGCTGGCCTCGCTGGTGGACGAGGCGAGTTTCTGGGCTCGCGAGCAGGGGGCTTCGGCGGTCACCGCCCAACACGTGCGCTTGGCCATTCAAAAAAGCCGCCGCCGGCATTCCCTTTTGGCCGAGCGCATCCGGGAGTGGATCGCCCGCGGGAAGCTCGTGGTCAACGTGCACGGGGTGGCCGTAGGCCAGGTCAACGGCCTGGCTGTGATCGACCTAGGGGATTTCGCTTTCGGCAAGCCCACCCGCATCACGGCCAACGTGTTCACGGGCAAGACCGGGGTGGTGGATATCGAGCGGGAGGCCGAGCTGGGCGGGAAGCTGCACACCAAGGGGGTGCTGATCCTCAAGGGCTACTTGGGGGAGAAGTTCGGCCGGCACCAAGCCCTGTCCTTTGCCGCCAGCCTGGCCCTGGAGCAGACCTACACCGGCGTGGAGGGCGATTCCGCCTCCGCCGCGGAGCTTTACGCGTTGCTTTCCGCCCTTTCAGGGGTGCCGTTCAAGCAGGGGGTGGCCGTCACCGGTGCCGTGGACCAAAAAGGGCACATGCAGCCCATTGGGGGGATCAACGAAAAGATCGAAGGCCATTTCCTCATCTGCCAGGAGCTGGGCCTGACCGGCGACCAGGGGGTGATCATCCCGGCCGGCAACGTCGACGACCTCATGTTGCCTGAAGAAATCACCGAAGCGGTGGCCGTGGGGAAGTTCCACGTGTGGGCTTGCCAGCACGTGGACGAGGGCATCCCCATTTTGGCGGGTCTGCCCGCAGGCGAACCGGACGAGCAGGGGCAATACCCCGAGGGGACCCTTTTCCACCTTGTGGCCAAGCGGCTGGAGGAAATCCGGGCCCGCCTCGAAGAAGAGGGGAGCGAAGAAGAGCCTTAATCTTCGCCGGCCATGGGCAGGGCTTCCTTTTTGAGAAAGCGGGGGGCCACGTGCACGGGGATTTTGGCCGCTGGGGAAACCGCGTAGAACTGTTGGCCTTCGGGGATGGAGCGCCGGCGGACCAAGGCCAAGCCCACTTGGCCTTTTTCGATGGCCGCGGCACTTGTCACCCAGCCGATCTCGTCGCCCCCTTCGTCCACCAGCGTGGCCCCGGCCCGCACCGGCCGCTGCCCCGCCGCCACGGTGAACCGGATCACCTCGCGCTGCCAGTTTTCCAAATCCCGCAGGTAGGCGGAGCGGCCCACAAAAAACGCCTTGTGTAACTTCACGTAGGGGGCAAAGCCCGCTTCGTGGGGCCGGATATCGTGCTCGCCGGCCAGCTCGTGGCCGTAAAGGGGAAGACCCGCCTCTGTGCGCAAGGAGTCCCGCGCGGCCAGGCCACAAGGCACCACCCCATGGGGCCGGCCCACCTCCAGCAGCGCTTCCCAAATCGTTTGGGCTTCACTTTGCGGGACCACAAGCTCGTACCCCAGGGGTTCCCCTGTGTAGCCCGTGCGCGTGCAGATCACTTCGATGCCCAAGGGGTGAAGCTCCAAAAGCTCGGTGCGCCGCAAGGCCACCAACCGGTGCTTTTCCGCTGCAGGAAGAAGCTTGAGGAGCACGGTGCGGGAAAGCGGGCCCTGCAAGGCGATCAGGCTCCACGGGTCCTTTTCGCGCTTGAGGTCCTTTAAAGTCACAGGGCCATCCGGCTCCACCCACGGCCGCTCGAGGTCCAAAAGGGCTACGCCGTCGTTCACCGCGCACAGCCAGTTCCAATCTTTGCTTTCGTTGGCGGCGTTGACCACAAGCCAGAACCGCTCTTGGGAAAGCCGGTAGGTCATAAGGTCGTCGATCACGCGCCCCTCCGGATCGAGGAGGAAGGCGTACTGGGACTGGCCAGGCCGCAGCCAACCGGCGTAGTTGGTGGTCACAACGTTGAGAAAACTCTCGGCGTAGCGGCCGCTCAGCTCGAAGAGGCCCATGTGCCCGAGGTCGAACAGCCCAGCCTTTTCCCGCACAGCGCGGTGCTCAGCCAAACTGGACCCGTACCACAGGGGCATTTCGTACCCGGCAAACTCCGCCATCTTGGCCCCCGCCGCTTTGTGCCAATCGGTGAGGGGTGTACGGCCCAACGGACGCGCTTCCCCTTGGGGCGCGTACGGCCGACGCCGGACAGGGCCGGCGAGGAACGGTCCGCCCACGGTGTAGGACTTCTGCGGGACGAACAGATGGGGATGCCTTCGGTAAGCCTCCTCGCCCCGATCGGGCACGGCGGGAAGGAGTTCTTGCAGCACTGCTTCCCCAGGGTTACGCTGGCCCACCGCCACCGGCTGCCCGTTGTCCAAGGTGAACCGCGCCTCGATTTCTTTTTCTTCGACCACGGCCGGGCCTTGCACTTTGCGGTAGATGTCCGCGGGATCGAACAGCACGTAGCCGTCGGAGAGGGCGGAAAGCCAGTCCTTGAGGGCGGTGCGCTTCTCCGGGGGGCAGAGGAGGGCGAACTGTGCGCGGCCGAGTTCGTCGTCGGGGAGGCGTCCGATGAGGGCTGGGGCGATCACCTGGCCCTGCTCGTTCAGGAACAGGGCGGTCTTGGCCTGCCCGGGCTCGAGGCTCACCACGTGGGCGGTGGAGGCTTCGTGCAAAAGCTGTGCGGCCCGTCCGCCGCGGACCACGAGCACGGCGTGCTCTTTCCCCGTGCGGGCCGGGGCTGTTTTCTGGGGAACACCGCCGAACCGCTCCACCACCGCCGCCACCCGCGCCTGGGCTTCCTGCAGCACGCTGAGGGGGACCTTGCCGCGGTACAGGGGGCCGGTGACGCCCAGGTACTGGAACGGGCGAATGGAGGTGAGCACCAGCTTGGTAATCGCGGCAATTTCCTCCATTTCGGCCTTGCCCATGCCCCGCTGGGTGGCCCATGGGGTGCCGTAGCGGATGCCGCGGGCATCGGCAGCCGAGGCATCCCCGGGGATGGTGTTCTTGTTGGCCACCAGGCCCACCAAGTCCAGGATGCGCGCCGCAATTTCGCCCATGGGGTGGTCGCCACGGGCCGAGCGCAGCGGTCGCAGGTCCAGGACCAAAAGATGGGTGTCCGTGCCACCGTAGCAAAGGCGCAGACCCTCCCGCTCCAGGGCCGCGGCCAAGTGGCGGGCGTTTTCCACGATTTTGTGCTGCAGGGCCTGGAACACCGGTGTGCGGGCCAGGGCCATGGCGGCGGCGATCCCCGCCCACTTGTTCACGTGGGGGCCGCCTTGGGCGCCGGGAAACACCGCGGCATCGATGCGGGCGGCCACTTCGGGGTCAAAGGAGAGGATCACCGCGCCCCGCGGTCCGCACAGGGTTTTGTGCGTGGTGAACATCACCACGTCGGCGTAGCCCACGGGCGTGGGGTACGCCCCGGCCAAGGCCATCCCCGCGGTGTGGGCGATGTCCGCCATGAGGAACGCCCCGCACGAAGATGCAATCGCTCGGAACTTTTGCCAGTCCGGGGCCCAAGGGTATGAGGTGTAGCCGGCGATGATCAGCTTGGGCTTTTCCCGCTTTGCTAGGTCCAGGATTTGGTCGTAGTCGAGCTTTTCCGTCTGGGGATCCACCCCGTAGCGCACCATGCGGTACCGCTTGCCCGACTGATGAAACGGCGACCCATGGGACAGGTGGCCACCTTGGGCCAGTTCCATGGCCATCACCGTGTCCCCGGGCTGCAGCAAGGCCTCGTAGATGGCCATGTTGGCTGCGGCCCCAGACAAGGCCTGCACGTTGACGAAAATGTCCTCGGCGCGCACCTGGGGTGTGGCGAAGGCTTCCGCCACCCGCCGACAAGCCAGCGCCTCCACCAAGTCGGCGAACTCCACGCCTTTGTAAAACCGGCGGTCGGCGTACCGGCGGAAGTACGCCAGCTGCTCGGCGAAGTCGGCCAGCCGGGCCTCGGGTATGCGGAGCATCTCCTCACGGGGATAGCCCTCGGCGTAAATGGAGGTGAATACCGAGGCCATCGCCTCCCGCACCGCCTGCGGGGTCAGCGACTCCGAGGGGATCAAAATGATCTTGTTCCACTGCCGCTGCTCTTCCGCGCGGATAAGCTCGGCCAGAGTTTTGTCAATCTCTTGCAAGCCTATACGCCACAGGTCTTGCTCGTTCATCGGTTTTCCTCTCCATTGGGCCATGGCAACGGTCCAAACCGGGCTTCCCGATCCGTATTCTGCCACGCCAGCTCACCGGCCAAGTACAAGCCCCCGGAAACCAGCGCGTGCCCGCCCAGCAAGAATGGGGTTGGAGACTCCGCACAGGCACGGATCAGGGCACGAAGCTGGGGGTGGCTGACCTGATGATACGCCATGAGGTCGGAGGCGAACCGCTCTTCGGCCGGAGGCCAGATGCCCAAGTGGGCCATGTACACCCGTGTGTCCCACACCACGACGTTCCCGTACTGACTGAGCAAGTGGACGAGCTCTTCGGGTGTGCGCTGATGGGCGAGGGCCCCCAGGATCGATCGCACCGCGCCCCGCTCGGCCCGGCCGCTGGACTCCATGCCCCGCTCTTCAGAAACAACCCGCAGCCGGCACGCCGCTTGCCGCTCCAGCCAGCGAAAAAGATGTCCTCCCACCCGCCCCAGGATCACCACCTCTTGCTCCGGATCGACCAGCGCATCGAGAAGAGCGCGCGCCGGGGTGGTGGGCAGGTCCTTGAGCACCTGGGCCAGGTCGTGGGGGAGTTGGGGGTGCAGGGCCAGAATCCTCAATTCTCCGGGCGTGTCAATGTCAAACTGCGTGCCTGCCGAGCGGGGAAGCTCGTAGCACTTGTACCCCAGCTGCCACAGGCGAATCCCAAGCGTGTTATCCCGCACCAAGTCGGGGAAGTGGGCCGGGGGAGAAAAGAGGGCGAAGTCCGTGGAGAAGAAGTTATTGAAGATGGCGAACGGCAAGGGGCAAGGGTCGCTGGTCAACAGGCGATCGAGCTCGGCACCGGTCAACAAGAAGCCGCTTCCGCCCGAGATGTAGAACACGCGCTCGGGCTTGTAGACGTTCAGAAGCTGGCTGAAGCGGAGGCCAAAACACCAGGCCCCGGGCGGGTCCTGCTCCACGGCCACGTCGAGGTCGGACCATAAATGAGGAGCTGGTGTGGCCACGACAACAGCGTGGACCGCGGGGTGCTCGAGCAGCCGTTGAGCGAGCGCGCGCGCAGCGGCCGTACGAGCCTGCCCGACAAGACCCTCTGCCCCGCTGTCAAAAATAAAAGCTACTGTGCGGGGCATAGTGAGCGTTTAGGGCTTTTCTTCGTAGGGGAGCAGGGCCAGCTTGCGGGCGCGGTCGATCTCCCGGGACAGGATGTGCTGATGCTTGGCGCACAGATGGGTCATGCGCCGAGACAGGATTTTCCCACGCCGGTTCATGAACTGCCGGAGGGTCTCCGGGTCGGTGTACCGCAACTTGAGCCCTTGCTCGCAAGCGCGACAAGCTTTTCGACGCTGGAACATCAGAACGGAACCTCCTCTTCTTGTTCTGGTACGGATTCTACGGTTTCAGGGGAGGGGGCAGCGGCCTCCTCCGGGATTTCCCCTTTGGCGCCCAGGAAGTGCACGGCTTGGGCGATGACCTCGGTGACCTTGCGGCGGTCGCCATTTTGGGTTTGGAAGGAGCGGGCCCGCAGCCGGCCGTCCACGGCCACCAGCCGCCCCTTGCGCAAGTAGTTGGCGCATGTCTCCGCTTGCTTACCCCACACCACGATGGGGATGAAATTGACCTCCTCTTCCGCTTGGCCTGTGTCCGGGTTTTTCCACACCCGGTTGACGGCCAGCGTGAAGTGGGTCACAGGTCGGCCCGTAGGGGTATAGCGCATTTCCGGGTCATCGGTGAGCCGCCCGCTGAGGATCACCCGGTTGATGTCGCTCATCCTACCCTTCCCCGTCCAAGCGGACGATCTGATGGCGGAGAACCGCGTCCTCCATCCTCAGCCGGTCTTCCAGGGTGCGGACCCGGTCGGCCGGTAAGGTGAAGGTGAGCAGGACGTAGTACCCTTCGCGGAAGTGTTGGATTTCGTAGGCCATCAGGCGCAGGCCCCACTCGTCGACGGTTTGCACATGTCCGGATTCGGACTCGATGAGCTGTTGGACCCGCGCCATCTTCGCCCGGCGGTTTTCCTCGTCCAGGTCCGGTCGCAAGATGTACACGAGTTCGTAGGTTCTGAGATCAGCGGCCACGTCCATCCTCCTTGAGGAAAGTGCCCATGTCAACGAAAACTTTACCCAAGGGGCGGACCAAGTCAACCGCCCCTCCCCCGGAACCGCGATGGGAAGAAGGTTCAAACTTGACAGCCTTGGGAAAGTGCGCTATATTAGGGCAACTTCGCCCTAGGGAGGGGGTGTTGAGATGAACAAGGCGGAACTGGTTGAGCGGATTGCGCAGCGGACTGGGCTAACCAAAAAGGACGCCCGCATGGCCTTGGATGCCACCATTGACATCATCACCGAGGCGGTGGCCGCCAACGAAGAGGTCTTGCTGACCGGGTTTGGCAAGTTCGAGGTCCGCACGCGGAAGGCGTCCCAGAGGATCAACCCGCAGACGCAGAAGAAGATCATGGTGCCGGAGAAGGTCGTCCCCGCGTTTAAGCCGGGCAAGAACCTCAAGACGTTGGTCAGCAAACGCCTCAAGGTGGTATCCGAGAAGGGCCAGCTGAAGGTCAAGAAGGCCTAAAAGGAGGGGCGAGGTGGGCGGCTTCCGCCCACCTCGCAAGGCTCTTTCGGAGGCGGGGGGAGCAGGCCGGGCGTTGGGCTTCTGGGTAGGGCAGGGCGGCTGAAAAGTAAAGTCGGCCTGCTCCCCAAGCGTGCTGGTATGGGCTGTTGGTCTTTGGGGCGCCTAAGTTTACCCCAAGCCCCCCACCCCGGTCAAGGGTACAGCCGCGTGAGCGTCCGCGCGAAAGGAATCGCTTCGCGAATGTGGTGAATGCCGCAAATCCATGCTACAACACGCTCAACGCCCAGACCAAACCCGGAGTGAGGAACAGAACCCCACTTCCTTAGATCAATGTACCAACGGTACGGTTCCAAAGGCAGGTTATCCTCACGAAGCTGTTCCACAAGCTCCTCTTCCGTGTCCACGCGCTGGGAGCCCCCGATGATTTCCCCGTAGCCCTCCGGGGCGATGAGGTCGGCGCACAGCACCACCTCGGGATTGGCCGGATCCCTTTTCATGTAAAACGGCTTGATCTTCCGGGGGAAGCGCTCCACAAACACCGGCCGCCCAAACGCTTCGGACAGGGCATCTTCGGCTTCGGCTCCGAAATCGTCTCCATGCACCATGGGCACGCCACGGCTTTGGATGACACGTACAGCCTCGTCGTAGGTGATGCGGGCAAACGGGCCCTCCACTTCCGCAAGCAGTTTCTCCGGATCGCGCCCCAGCTCCAACAACTCTTTGCGGTAGCGCGCCACCACAAATTGCACGATGGAGCGCACGAGGTCCTCTTGGAGGGCCAGGTTGCCCTCGTGCTCCAAAAAGGCCTGCTCGGCCTCGGCCATCCAGAACTCGATCAAGTGCCGGCGGGTCTTGGACTTCTCCGCCCGGAACACAGGGCCAATCCAATACACCTTGCCCAAAGCCATGCACGTCGCTTCCAGGTAAAGCTGGCCGGACTGGGAAAGGTAGGCGGGCCGGCCGAAGTAATCGAGGGCGAACAGCGTGGTCGTCCCCTCCACCGCCGTGCCCACGATGACGGGGACTTCGGTGGCCACAAACCCCCGCTGGTGGAAAAAGTCCCGAATCGCCCACAACACCCCGTGGCGGAGGCGCAAAATGGGCACCTGCTTGCGCATGCGGATCCACAGGTGGCGGTGGTCCATGAGAAACCCCACCCCGTGCTCCTTCAGCCCGATGGGAAACGGTTCTTGGGGGATGTGTACGGGCTCGATCTTGCGCACGACGATTTCGTACCCCCCAGGGGCGCGGGCGTCGGCCCGCACCATCCCCCACATGCGCAGCGAACTCTCTTGAGGGAGGGTTTCGGCCAGTTCAAACGTGGTGGGATCGGCGTCGGGTGTGACCACCCCCTGCACGATCCCTGTTCCGTCGCGCACCAGCACGAAGCGGACCTTGCCCGAGGAGCGCTTGTTCCACAGCCACCCTTGGATGAGGACCTCCTCGCCCACGTGACCGGCCAGTTCTTCCACGTACACCGCGCTCATGGCCCCTCCCTGGCTAGACAGCCCCCCGTTTCCCTTCCTTTTCTTGGACACGGGCCTCGATGTAGGCGATCGCTTCGCCCACTGTGGACACCTTCTTAGCGTCCTCGTCGGGAATTTCGATGCCGAACTCGTCTTCCAGCTCCATGATCAGCTCCACCATGTCCAGGGAGTCGGCGTTGAGGTCGCCCTCCAAGGAGGCCTCGTCGGTGACCTCTTCGATGTCGATCATCAGCTGTTCGGCGATGATCTCGCGCACGCGGTCGGCGATTTCGCTCATGTCCACACACCTCCTTTGTCGTTGGCCCAACACTAATGGACCTGGGCAACCTCGACAAGTAGAGGGGCGCTGGCCCTTCCTCCAACCCCCCTGGGCGAAGGCGAGGGTACCCGGAGGCCAGGGCGCAAGGCAAACCGGCGAGTTTCACAAGCCCTGGATCTTCTCCAGGAGGCCTGTTTGACACACGTGGAAAGCACGGGTCACGGCCCCGGCCATGGCTGCGGCCGTGGAACGGCCATGGGCCACAAACACCAAACCCCTGACCCCCAAAAGGGGAGCCGCGTTGTGCGCTTCATACCGCAGTTTTCGCGCTACCGCCCGCAACGCCGGTCGGGCCAGCCACCCTCCCACCCGCCCCCGCCACGACTTCCCAAGTTCCCCCCGCAAGGCCTGGGCCAGGGCCTCCACGCCCCCTTCGAGCGCTTTGAGGAACAGGTTGCCGGCGAAGCCCCCGCTTATCACCACGTCCACCGGCCGCTCAGTGAGCACCGCGTGGGGCTCCACGTTGCCCACGAAGTCCGCCCGCCGGGCGAGAAGGGCGTAGGCCTCTTGGGTTAAGGCATCGCCTTTGCCCGGCTCAGTGCCGATGTTGAGCAACCCCACTTTGGGCGCGGGGAGGTGGAGGATCTCGCGGGCGTACAAAGCCCCCCAAGCGGCGAATTGTTCCAAAAACTGGGGTTTGGCGTCGCTGGAGGCCCCGGCGTCGAGGAGGAGGACCTCCGGGCCGTGAAGGGCTGGGAGGGAAGCGCACAGGGCGGGGCGGTGGACACCGGGCAGGCGGCCCAACGTCAACAGCGCCGCGGCTACCACCGCGCCCGTGCTGCCGGGCGAAAGAAACGCATCGGCTTGGCCTGAGGCCACAAGCTCCAACCCTCGGACCAGCGATGTGTTTTGCCGCCGCGCCGCCTCGACCGGCTTCTCCAACGGGGAAACGAAGTCCGGGCAGTCCACCACCTCCACGTTGGGCAAGTGAGGCAGTTGGGAAGCGAACTCCGGGGCGCGGCCCACCAGGATGAGCTCCAGGGGGAGCTTGGCTGCGGCTTGCGCGGCCCCAGCGGCGAGCTCCCCTGGGGGGCGATCGGCCCCCATCACGTCCACCACGATCCGGGGAGCCACCTGGTGCCGAGGGTGGGATTTGAACCCACACGGGCCGAAGCCCACTGCCCCCTCAAGACAGCGCGTCTGCCAATTCCGCCACCTCGGCGGCCAGGCAGAATGGTACTGGCCTTGGCCTGCAGGCTCAACCGTTGCCCGCCCCTTTCCCACGGATAACCTTGCCCCCGTGGCTGTCGTGCGATCGGGCGTCTATTGGGGGGATCCGCTGCTGGCTGAACGAGCCCTGGAGCGGCGCGCGCAGGCGTGGGCCCCGGCCCGCCGTGTGGCCCTCTTCGGCGACGAGCACGGCGTGGACCGCATTCTGGCCGAGCTGGCGGCCTCGGACCTTTTCGGCGAGCGCAGGGTGGTGGTCGTGCGCCGGGCCGATCCTTTCCGCGATGAGGGACGCCTCGCCCAGGCCCTTGAACAAGGGCTCCCCGAGGACGTGGCCCTGTTTTTCCTGGGCACTGATCTCCAGGGGCGGCTAGCCCAGGCCGCCCAGGAAGCCCAGGGCTTCCCTTCCCCGACGGGCAAAGAACTTCGCTCTTTGGCCCACCGGCTGTTGGAAGAGGCGGAAATCCCCCCGTCCGCGTTTCTTGTGGACCTGCTGGTGGAAGCGTGCGGGGGGAACACGCTGCGCTTGGCGCAAGAGGTGCATAAGCTGGCCCTTTGGAAGGGCGTGCGCTGGACCCCGCAACGGGTGGCTCAGCTTTTGTTTTTCTCCGCGCCGGTGCCTTATCCCCTGCTCGACGCCCTGGGGAATGGCGAAACAGCCCAGGCGCTGTGGGAGATGAAGAGGCTTTTGCGCGGGGGGTGGGCGGCCGGGGCGCTGTTTTTCATGGTGGTGCGCCACATTCGCGAACTTTTGGCCACGTTGGCGGCCGCAGAGGCGGGCCGGCCTTGGCCTGGCCCGGACTGGCTGATCCGCCGCCGCCTGGCCCAGGCCCGTCGCTGGGGCCAGGCACGCCTGGTGGAACTGTTGATCTTGGCCCAGGAGCTGGACGTCAAAACCAAAACGGGCCGCCTCAGCCCCGAGACGGCCCTCCTTGACCTTACGCTTGCGTGGGCAACACCTTAGTGGGGATGCGCTCCCCCAACCCGGTGGTCTCCAGCAGCAGCCGGGAGAACACCAACGCCGTGAACATGGAGGCGGCCACGCCCAAAGCCAGGGTGATGGCAAACCCTTCGACCGGCCCCGAGCCCAGCAGGAACAAGATGACGGCGGTGATGATCGTGGTGATGTTGGCGTCCAAAATGGCGGACAGGGACTTGGTGAACCCGGCCACGACGCACGCCCGCGGCGCTTTGCCGCTGCGGCGCTCCTCTTTGATGCGCTCAAAGATGATGACGTTGGCGTCCACAGCCATGCCGATGGTGAGGACCAGGCCCCCAATGCCGGGGAGGGTCAGCGTGGCTCCAAACGCCCTCAGCGCCGCAAATACCAAAAGCAGGTTGAACACCAACGCGGCGTTGGCGGCCAGGGCCATCCAGCGGTAATAAGCGAACATGTAGACCAAGACGAGCACAAAGCTCACAAGCAGGGCGATGGTGCCCCGCCGCACGTATTCCGCCCCCAGGGTGGGCCCCACCGTCTGCTCCTCCAACACCCGCACGCTGGTGGGCAAAGCGCCCGAGCGCAGCACCACAGCGAGGAGCCTTGCCTCGTCCATGGTGAACCGGCCGGTGATGGTGGTGGAGTTCTGGATTTCCCGCCATCCGCCCTGGGCGGCCTGCTTGATGCTGGCGCTGATCAGCGGGGCGGAGTACACCACGTTGTCCAGGATGATGGCCAGCCGGTCGTTCACCTGCAGCCGCCGCAACACCTCCACAAACCGCTCCGCGCCCGGGCGGTTGAAGGTGAGGGCGATGAGCAGTCCTGGATTGCGCGGGTCCTGGGAAACTCGTACCTGGGCGTTGTCCAACACGTCGCCGGTCAATAGGGGCTCCCCTTCGACCAGGAACCACTCGCGGCCGTCATGGGAGGGGAAGATCTCCTGCAGCACGGTGCGCCGGGCGGCCAAGTCGTCGGGGTTGGTGGAAGAATCGATCACTTTGCGGAACTCCAAGATGGCCGTGCGGCCCAAAAGCTGCCGCGCTTGCTCCGGATCCTGAACCTTGGGGATCTTGACCTCGATGCGATCGGTGCCCAAGGGCCGGATTTCCGCGTTGACCATGCCGTACTGGTCCACGCGCTCGGAGAACACGGTGACCAGGCGGTCCACCATGTCCCGGCGGTCTTGCGCGCTCAGGTCTTCCACGTTCTCCGCTTGCAACACCAGCCGCACCCCACCCTGCAGGTCCAGGCCCAGCTTGATAATTTCCGTAAACGGCCAGAACGGGTACAGCAGGCCCACGGAAATGAACAACAGCGCCAACACAACACCAAACCGGATCCAGTCCGCGCGTTTCATCGCATCACCTACTTCCGGATCTTGTCCACGATGCTGCTTTTGCTCAGACGGAGCTTCCCTTCTTCGACAGCGAGCACCACGGAAGTTTCGTCGATGTCCTCGATGGTGCCGATGATGCCCCCGGCGGTCATGACGCGGTCCCCGCGCTTGATGGAGGCCAGCAGAGCCTGGTGTTCCTTTTGCCGACGGCGCTGGGGCCGAATGAGCAGGAAATAGAAAATGGCCGCAAACACCACCAGCATCACCACCAGGCTGATGAGCGACTGCGTGGTTTGAGCTTGATCCGTTGTCTGGGCGTACCCGATCATCGCATCACTCCTTTTTTGAGTCTCCTCCAGGTTCCCCAGGCGATGTACCCTGCCACCCCCGCGGTCCAGGCCCCACAAGCCGAGCCAGAAAGTGGGCAGCCCAAGGCGACCCCTTGGTCCAGCAGGGTGAAGAGAACCGCCCAAAGTATAGCGTGCAACGCGGCGGCCAGCGAAGGCGGTTGGGCGCGGTGAAGGGCCACGGTGAAGCCAGGACGGTGTTCTTCATGCCAGGTAAGGGAGGAACACCGTGGCCAACCCCAAGAACAGGCCAATGCCGATGAGATCGCCGATGGTGGTGGCCACCGGCCCGGAAACCATGGCCGGATCAACCCCCACGCGCTTGAACAAAAAGGGAATCGTTCCGCCGGTCAGGCAAGCGCCGACCGTGGTGCCCATGAGGGCCAGTCCTGCCACCACCCCGAACAGCGGCCGGTGCCAAATCAAGCCGCCGATGAGCCCAATTTGGGCTCCCAAGACAAGGCCGGCCAACAGCCCCACCCGCAGTTCCTTCCAAATCAACCAGCCCAAGTTACGCCAGTCCACGGCCCCCACGGCCATGCCGCGGATGACCACGGCCAGGGCCTGCGAGGCGGCGTTCCCACTCATGTCCGCGATCAAGGGCATGAGGGCGGCGATAAACGCAATTTGGGCGATGGTGGCCTCGAATTGGCGCACCAGGGTGCTCACCGTCAGGTTCAGCATAACCAACGCCATAAGCCAAGGCAGCCGCTTGCGCACCGAAATTTGCGGCGGATCAAGCGGGTGATCTTCACCGGCGGGGATCCCCCCCAACCGCAACACGTCCTCGGTCGTCTCCTCGCGGATCACGTCCAACACGTCGTCCACGGTGACGATGCCCAAAAGCCTCCCCCGCTTGTCCAGCACGGGCAGGGCCATGTAGTTGTACTTGTCGAACATGCGGGCCACTTCCTCCACGTCCATGTCCACGGGGAGGTACACGAATTCGGTCTGCATGAGGCTGTGGATAGGGGCGTCCGGCCGTGCCAGCACCAGCTCCCGCAGGGACAGCACGCCCACCAGCCGCCGCTCCTTGTCCACCACGTACGCGTAGTAGACCGTCTCCACTTCCTCAGCCACCCGGCGCAGGTAGTCAATGGCCTGTTGCACGGTCATGTCCGGGGGAAGGGCCACGACCTCAGTGGACATGAGGCCCCCCGCGGTGTCCGGGGGGTAGACGAGGAGCTCGCGAAGCTCCTGGGCTTGGCGGACTTCTAACCGGGAGAGGATGTCCTGGACGGTTTCGGGGGGCAGTTCGGCCAAGAGGTCGACCGCGTCGTCGGGGTCCATGTGGGACAGGATTTTGACGGCTTCGTCGCGGTTGAGCTCAGCCAAGATCTTGGCCGCTTCTTCGGGGTCCATTTCCCCAAGGGGAGCGGCTGCGGCCCGCCGCAGGTACAGGCGGCGCAAAAGCTCGGCCGCTTCCTCCTCTTCCAGCGCGGCGAGGATCTCCGCCACATCGGCGGGATGGCGCTTCAACAGCTCGTGGACATCCAGGGCGTTGGGGGTTTCTTCCGGCACAAAGCGGCACTATAGCACAACGGCCCCCTTTTGCCCAGGGCACTTACAGCAGCGCCCACACGCCCAACGACGCCATGAGCACCAGGACGCCGGCCACCACCACGCCCAGGACTATGGGCATCAGGGCCCGTTGAGGCGGGATGCCCACAAGCGCGGCCAACAGCGCCCCCGTCCACGCCCCACTCCCGGGCAAGGGAATGGCCACGAACAGCATTAGGGCCCAGGGGCCCCAGCGGGCCCACCTCCGGCCCAGCCGCTTCCTTTGCCAGTTTTGGTACCGGTGGGCCCACCGCCCCAGCGGGCCCGGCCACCGCAGGATCAGCGGCCACAAGGCCCTTAAGCCCCAGAGGAGGAGCGGCACAGGCAGCAAATTGCCCGCCAAGGCTGCCCCGAACGCCACCACGGGCGAAAGTCCCAGGGCCAGGCCCAACGGGATCCCCGCCCGCAGCTCGCCTATCGGGGCAGCCGACACCAACAGGACCTCCACCCAAGCGGCCCCGCCCACGGGCCGCATTGTACCTTGGGCTTTGCAGGGCCGGCGGGTACCATCGCTTCCAAGGCAGGTGGTTGGGGTGCGACTGTACAACACACTTACGCGCAGGCTAGACGAGCTGGAGGTCCGTGATGGCACGGTGCGGATGTACGTGTGTGGGCCCACGGTCTACGACCGCATCCACATCGGCAATGCCCGGCCGTTCATCGTGTTCGACGCCCTGCGCCGCTACTTGGAGTTCCGCGGCTATAAGGTCATCTACGTGCAAAACGTCACGGACATCGACGACAAGATCATCCGCCGGGCTCAAGAGGAGGGAACCGACGCCGCCACCATCGCTGCCCGCTATACCCAGGCCTACTTTGAGGACCTGGCGGCCCTGGGCGTCGAGCGCCCCACCCACTCCCCGCGGGCCACGGAATACATCCCGCAAATGATCCAGCTCGTGGAGGAGCTGGTGCGCAAGGGCCATGCCTATGTGCTGGACGGCGACGTGTACTTTTCCGTGGGCAGCTTCCCCGAGTACGGCAAGCTCTCCGGCCGCAGCCGGGAAGAGCAGGAAGCGGGAGCCCGCGTGGAAGTGGACGAGCGCAAGCGCGATCCTTTGGACTTCGCGTTGTGGAAAAAGAGCAAACCCGGCGAGCCCAAATGGCCTTCTCCGTGGGGTGAGGGCCGGCCGGGTTGGCACACCGAATGCGTGGTCATGTCCCGCCATCTGCTGGGGGAAACGTTGGACATCCATGCCGGCGGAAGCGACCTCATCTTCCCCCACCACGAGAACGAGCTCGCCCAGGCGGAAAGCCTAACCGGCAAGCCGTTTGTGCGCCTTTGGCTCCACGTGGGGCTCCTCACCGTGCGGGGGGAGCGGATGGGCAAGTCCGTGGGCAACTTCGAATACGCCCGCGACGTGGTGGAGCGCTTCGGCGCCGAAGCGGTGCGCTACTTCTACCTTTCCCGCGACTGGCACAAACCGCTCGATTTTTCCCACGAGGCGTTGGCCGAGGCTCGGCGGGCCGTGGAGCGGGTATACGACTTTCTCTGGGCCCACGAGGGCGGCTCCGCGGCGAACCTTCCCGAGGAGCTCGCGGTCCTGGAAAAGCGGTTCATGGACGTGTTGGAGGACGACTTCAACACGCCGGGGGCGTTGGGGGTGCTCCAAGAGATCGTGGCCTGGGGCCACGCGGCGCGGCAGCGGGGCGATGGGGCGGCGGCGCAGACCGCCGCCGCGTTGGTGCGCAAGCTGGGCCGGGCCTTGGGCCTGTTCCAGGAAGAGAAGCCCGCGGTGGCTGGCTTGGCGGAAAGCCTGATCCGGCTGGTGGTGGACCTCAGGGCCGAGCTGCGCAAAAAAGGCGAGTACGCCTTGGCCGACCGCATCCGTGCCCAACTGGGTGAGTTGGGCGTGGAGCTGCGCGATGGCCCTCAGGGCACCACGTGGACGGTCAAACCCGGGGCGGGGAGCAAGGCGGCGGGCTAGAACGCTTCAGCGGAAAAGGCGCGGTACTGCAACGCCTCGGCCACGTGCTCGGCTTCAATGGACTCCGAACCGGCGAGGTCGGCAATCGTGCGGGCCACCTTGAGCGTGCGCACGTAGCCCCGGCCCGTGAGGGCGAACCGCTCCACCGCCCGGGCCAGCAAGTCCTTGGCCTGCGGGCTTAAAGCGCAGAACTTGCGCACCTCGCGGGGCCCCATTTCTGCGTTCGTCTTGGGTAGCCCGTTCCAGCGTTGGCGCTGGATTTCCCGGGCCGCCACGACCCGCGCCCGCACCCGCTCCGAGGGCTCGCCGCCTCCTTCGCCCAACAGCTCCTCCCGTGTGAGCCGGGGCACCTGCACGAAGAGGTCGATACGGTCCAGGAACGGTCCTGAGAGCTTTTTGCGGTAGGCCACAATCTCGTGGGGCCGGCAGCGGCACGGCCGCAACGGGTCCCCAAGGTGCCCGCACGGGCAGGGGTTCATCGCCCCAATGAGCGTGAACGATGCGGGGAACGTGACGGAAATTCCGGCGCGGACCACGGTGATCCGCCGCTCCTCCAAGGGCTGGCGCAGGGCCTCCAGCACCTTGCGATCGAACTCGGGAAGCTCGTCGAGGAACAGCACCCCCAGGTGGGCCAGCGTGATCTCCCCCGGGGTGGGAATGCCGTGCCCACCGCCCACCATGCCCACGTAGGAAATCGTGTGGTGGGGGGAGCGGAACGGCCGGCGGCGCAGCAAGGGCCGGTCCGGCGGAAGAAGACCGGCCACGGAGTGAATTTTGGACACCTCCAGGGCCTCCTCGGGGGTCAGGGGCGGCAGGATCCCCGGCAGGCACTGGGCAAGGAGGGATTTCCCTGCCCCGGGTGGGCCGACCATGAGCACATGGTGGCCACCGGCAGCGGCGATCTCCAGGGCCCGGCGGGCGTGCTCCTGCCCCCGCACAAAGGCCAAGTCGATCCAGTCAGCACCATCTTCTTCGGGCAGTACCCGCGGCGCGGGCGGAATGTCCCTTTCCTTGCGCAGAAAACCCACCACGTCGGCGAGGTGAGCCGCAGGGTACACGGTCAGGCCCTCCACCAGGGCGGCTTCGGGCGCTGAGGCTTCCGCCACCACGGCATGGGCCACGCCGGCCTCTTTGGCCGCCAAGGCCACGGCCAAGGTGCCCCGCACGCCGCGCAAGCCGCCATCCAGCGCAAGCTCGCCCAAAAACACCGTGTTGTGGGCTCGCTCGGGTGGCACTTGCCCTGTGGCCAACAGGATGCCCACAGCCAGCGCGAGGTCAAAGCCCGCGCCCTCTTTGCGCAGGTCAGCAGGAGCCAGGTTCGCCGTGACCCGCAGCTGGGGGAACTCCAGGCCCAAATTGCGGATGGCGGAACGCACCCGCTCCCGGGCCTCGGAAACCTCCTTCTCCGGGAGCCCCACCACGGTGAACCCAGGCAGCCCTGGGCCCACATCGCACTGCACCTCCACCAGGCGGGCTTCGATGCCGAAGGTGGTTCCGCTAAGGACCTGGGCGAACATCTTCTTCTCCGAATGCGTTGGGGATGTGCACGGGGCCTTGGGGACCTAGGGCCACCACGTCGAACCGCACGGGCACGGTGGGCTTTCCGCTGAGGTAGGCGCGGGCGGACTGCCACAGGTGGAGGCGCTTTTCGGCAGTGATGGTTTCGGCCGGGGTGCCATGCTCTTCGTGGGTGCGGGCCCTCACTTCCACGAACACGAGGGTGGGGCCGTCTTTGGCGATGATGTCGATTTCCCCGCCGCGCCAGCGCCAGTTGCGGGCCACAATTTTGAACCCCTTGGCCCGCAGAAGCTGGCACGCCCGCTCTTCGGCCTCTTTCCCGCGCATCGCTGAAATGATAGCTCAGGAGGGGGGCCAAGCAGGGCGGGTCCCTGATTTGGCCTGGGTCAGGCAAGGTCTTATACTGCCCGCTTGGATGAGGATTCTGGTGCGTGGGGCGATGGTGGTGCAGCGGGCCGAAGGGCCCCTGCTGCCCAAGGCCGACGTGGTCATCGAGGGCCGTCGGTTCGCCGCCGTCCTCCCCGAAGGAGGTGCCCAAGGGCCGTTCGACCGCGTGGTGGAGGGCGAAGGCCGCCTGTTCTTTCCGGGTCTCATCAACGCCCACACGCACCTGGCCATGACCCTGTTCCGCGGCTTGGCCGCCGATCTCCCGCTCTCGCGCTGGCTCAACGAGGAAGTGTGGCCCCGCGAGCGCAAGCTCACCGGTGAGATCGTGTACTGGTTTTCCCTCCTGGGCCTGGTGGAGATGATCCGCTCCGGCACCACGGCTTTCGCCGACATGTACTTTTTCATGGAGGACGTGGCCCGGGCCGTACAGAAAGCGGGGCTGCGCGCGCTGCTTTCTTATGGCATCATCGCCCCCACCCCGGACCGCGTCGAGCCCGAGCTCAAAAAGGCCGAGGGCTTTGTGCGCGAGTGGGACGGCAAGGCGGAGGGCCGCATCCGCACGGCCCTCTCTCCCCACGCGCCCTACACCTGTGGCCCTGAAGTGTGGAAGCGGGCGGTGGCCCTGGCCCGCGAGCTCAGAATTCCTATCCACACCCACCTGGCCGAAACGGCGGAGGAAGTGGAGCAGATCCGGAGCAAGACCGGCCAAAGCCCAGCGCAGTGGCTGGAGTCCATGGGTGTGTTCGGTGTCCCTGTCTTGGCCGCCCACTGCGTGCACGTGGACGAAAAGGACATGGAGATTTTGGCGGCCCACGGGGCCACGGCGGTGCATTGCCCTACCTCCAACCTGCGCTTGGCCTGTGGGATGGCCCCTGTGGCGCGGATGCTGCGCGAAGGGGTCAACGTGGCCTTGGGCACGGATGGACCCGGCTCCTCGGGCGATCTCAACATGATCGAAGAGATGCGGCTGGCCGCGGTGCTGGCCAAACAGAAGGCCGGCGACCCGCAAGCCCTTCCTGTGCAGGAAGCGCTGGCCATGGCCACCTGGCGTGGGGCAGTGGCGCTTGGTTGGGGCAAGGAATTGGGTACAATTGAACCGGGCAAGCGGGCCGATGGGGTGCTGATCGATCTCAATCGCCCTCATCTCCTGCCTGGTTACAGCCCGGTCACGGACCTGGTGTACTCCGCCCAGGGAGCGGATGTGGTGGCCGTGTTTGTGGACGGTGTTCCCTTGCTCCTGGAGGGGAAGCTGCAGACCCTGGACGAAGAAGAGATCAAGGCCCGGTGCCGGGAACTGGCCCGCAAGTTCCAATAACCCTCCTCGGGCGTACGCCCGCTTGAGGAAGGGCGTTTTGGAGGTGAAACGTGGCGTTATCCAAAGAGCAGAAGCAGGAAATCATCGCTAAGTTTGGCAAGAACCCCCAGGACACGGGCTCGGTGGAGGTGCAAGTAGCCCTTCTGACGGCGCGAATCCAACAGCTCACGGGGCATTTTTCCGTGCACAAAAAGGACTTCCACTCCCGCAGGGGGCTCAACATGTTGGTGGGGCGGCGGCGCCGGCTGCTGCAGTACCTCCAGCGCACCAATCCCCGCCGGTACAACTGGCTCATCCAAGAGCTGAACATCCGAGGTGTGTAAAGGAATGGCTGTTGTTGCGGAAGAAACAACGTTAGGCGGCAAAATCTTGCGGTTGGAAAGTGGCGCGTTGGCCCGTCAAGCCAGCGCCGCTGTTTTGGTGACGTGGGGCGATACAAAGGTGCTCGTCACCGTGGTTTGCCAGCCCCTCACCCAGGAGCTGGACTACTTCCCGCTGCGGGTGGACTTTGAAGAGCGCTTCTACGCGGGCGGCAAAATCCCCGGCGGCTTTTTCAAGCGGGAGGGCAAGCCCTCGGACGAAGCCGTGCTGGCTGCACGCTTGATCGACCGCCCCGTTCGCCCCCTGTTCCCCGACGGTTACCGGGAAGAGGTGCACGTGGTGGCCACCGTTCTCTCGGCTGAGAAGGATGCGCCGCCGGACGTGGCCGCCCTGCTGGGCGCCTCCGCGGCCCTCATGATTTCCCCCGCTCCATTTGAGGGGCCGGTGGCCGGTGTGCGGTTGGGCATGGACGGCGACCAAATTGTGCCCCACCCCCGCGACGAGCTGCGGGAGCGGGGCCGCATGGACATCGTGGTCGCCGGCACCAAAAACACCGTCACCATGGTGGAAGGCCACATGAGGGAAATTTCCGAGGATGAGGTCCTGCGCGCCATCGAGGTCGCCCACCAAGAAATTCGGGAGCTGATCGCTTTTCAAGAGCGGTTCATCGCCCGGCACGCGGTGGTCAAGCGCACGCCCACCCCGCCCAGCCCGGAGGCCCAAGAGGTGCGGGAGAAGGTCAAGGCCCACGTCTGGGACCGTTTGCACGACCTCAAAAAGGCGTCGTCCAAGCTGGAGCGGGAGGCGATGGCTGCCGCGCTGGCCCAGGAAGCGGCCCAGGCCGTGGCGGCCCAGTATCCCGAAGAAGCGCGGGCCAAGGTGGCCCAATTGGCGGCTCAGCTGTTTGAGGACGTGTACCGCGAGTACGCGCGCTGGTCCATTCTGGAGCTGGGTGAACGCATGGACGGCCGAAGGCTCACCGACATCCGCCCCGTCTCCATTCAGGTGGGCCTCCTCCCGCGCGTGCACGGCTCGGCCTTGTTCACCCGCGGGGAGACGCAGTCGCTGGGCACATGCACGCTTGGGGCCACCCGCCGCGACGCCCAAATCGTGGACCTCATGATGGAGGAGGGCCTCAAGCGCTTCATGCTCCACTACAACTTCCCACCCTTTTCCACGGGTGAGGCCGGCCGCATCGGCGCCCCGTCCCGGCGGGAAATTGGGCACGGTCGGCTGGCGGAGAATGCCCTCCTCGCCGTCATCCCTTCCGAAGAGGAGTTCCCCTACATCATCCGCGTGGTGTCGGAGATTTTGGAGTCCAACGGCTCGTCGTCGATGGCCTCCGTGTGCTCGGGGTGCTTGGCCATGATGGACGCCGGTGTCCCCCTCAAGCGCCACGTGGCCGGGGTGGCCATGGGCCTCGTGACCGATGAGGCCACGGGCAAGTACGCCATCCTCACGGACATTTTGGGGCTCGAGGACCACTATGGGGACATGGACTTCAAGGTGGCCGGCACGCGGGTGGGCGTCACGGCGTTCCAGCTGGATGTGAAGACGGGGGGGCTAACTCCAGAGATCATGCGTCAGGCCTTGGAGCAGGCCCGCCAGGCGCGCATGCAGCTTTTGGACCTGATGGAGCGCGTGTTGCCTGAGCCGCGGCCCACGTTGTCGCCCTACGCGCCTTGCCTGGACGTGTTGAAGATCAATCCTGAAAAGATCGGCGCCGTCATTGGCCCCGGCGGCCGCGTGATCCGCAAGCTCCAGGACGACACGGGCACGGAGATCGACATCGAAGACGACGGCACGATCAAGATCGTGGGCGACAACGCCGAGAGCGTGGCCCGCGCCCGGGAGATGATCGAGGAGCTCACCATGGAACTCGAGGTGGGCATGACCTTCCACGCCAAGGTCGTGCGCATCGCCCCCTTCGGCGCCTTTGTGGAAATCCGCCCCGGGGTGGAGGGGCTCATCCACATCTCCAACCTGTCCGAGGGCTACGTGAAAAAAGTGGAGGACGTGGTGCGGGTGGGCGACGAGGTGATGGTGGAGGTGATCGGCGTGGACGAGGCGGGCCGGGCCCGGTTCAAGCTCGTGCGCGAAAAGCCCACGTTCAAAGTGGGGGACATCGTCAAAGGCAAGGTCACCAACGTCGTGGACTACGGGGTGTTTGTGGAGATTGCGCCGGGGGTGCGGGGGTTGGTGCACAAATCCCGCCTGGGCACGCGCGAGGAGCCCAGCGCCGTAGCCCGCAAAGGGGACACCATGCTTGTGGAAATCCTGGAAATCGAAGATGAGGGCCGGTACAAGCTGCGACGTGTGGTGCCCTCGGAAACCGTGCGCCTGAACATCAAGGGGACTTCGGAATGACCGAGGTCTACCCGGGCCTGGGGAAGGAGGTCCTCCCCTCTGGGCTGGAGGTTTGGGTCGAGCCGCTGCCCTACGTGCAGTCGGTGGCCGTAGGCCTGTGGGTGAAGGCGGGCAGCCGCGAGGACCCTGCGGGCCAAGAGGGCCTGGCCCATCTTCTTGAGCACCTGACCTTCAAAGGCACGGTTCACCACTCCGCCCGGGAAATTGCCCAGCTGGTGGACTTGTTGGGCGGGCACCTCAACGCCGGTACCACCCCCGAGTTCACCGTGTTCCACACCGAGGTCTTGGCCCGGGGCTTCCGCGAGGCGGGAGAAATCCTGCGCGAGCTGGTCACCGAGCCGCGGTTGGATCCCCAGGACGTGCGGCGGGAGCAGGTGGTCATCAGCGAGGAAATCCGCGCCCTGGAAGACGACCCCGAGGACACGGCGTTTCGGCTTGTGCACGAGGTTCTGTGGCCGGGGAAGCACCCCTTGGGTCGGCCGGTGGCCGGGGAGCTCTCCTCGATCCAGTCCATTCAGCCGGAGGATGTGCACCGCTTCTTCGCCGAGCATTACCGACCGCCCAACATGCTCCTTGTGGCCAGCGGCCGGGTGGATCCCCAAGAGGTGGTGGCCTTGGGGACCACGTTTTCCGGGGCAAACGGGCAAGCCACGTCCATCCGGCGCGAGCCACCGGCGGCCGGTTCGGGGGCCCGGCTGGCTGAGCGCGATGTCCAGCAAGTGCACATAGCGTTGGGGTTCCCCACCGTACCCCTGGGGGCCCCTGAGCGGTATGCTTTAGAGGTGCTGAACGCCATTTTGGGGGGTGGGGTGAGCTCCCGCCTGTTCCAGCGCGTGCGCGAGGATCTGGCCCTGGTGTACGTGGTGTTCTCCGCCAACTCCTTCCACAGCGACGCCGGTGCCCTGGTGGTGTATGCCGCCACGGAGGAGGCCAAAGCGGCGCAGGTGCTCGACGCCATTTGGCAGGAAATTGAGCTCCTGGCCAAGGAGCCTGTGGGGGAGGAAGAGCTGCGGCGGGCGGTACAGCGCCTACAAAATGCGTTTCTGCTGAGCTTGGATGACCCGGCCAGCCGGATGATGCGGGTGGGCTCCGCGCGGGCGGTGGGGCTCAAGCCCGCTTCGCCCGAGGAGGTGATCCAGCGGTTGGGGCGGGTTACCGCGGAGGAGGTGCAGGAGCTTGCGCGGAAGTTTTTGCCGTTCGAACGGGCCGCGATGGGGCTGGTGGGCCCTTCAGCGGAGCAATTGGAGCGCCTCGTGCGGGCGTGGGCGGAGGTGAACTGATGCGTCTGGCCCTCTATCCGGGAAGTTTTGACCCCATCACCTACGGCCACCTGGACGTGCTGCGGCGGGCCATGCGCCTGTTCGACCAGCTCATCGTGGCCGTGGTGGAAAACCCGCGGAAAGCCCCGCTGTTTACCGTACGGCAGCGGAAAACGTTGGTCCGCAAGGCGTTGGAGGAAGAGGGGATCGAGGGAGTTCCTGTTGTGACCTATTCGGGGCTGTTGATCGACTGTGCCAAGGAGTTGGGGGCGGTGGCCATTGTGCGCGGGCTGAGGGCCACGTCGGACTTCGACTACGAGTTTCAGATGGCGCTTACCAACCGCGACCTCGACAGCGACATCGAAAGCGTGTTCCTCATGACCGCCGGCCGCTACTCCTTTTTGTCCTCGTCGATCGTCAAGGAAATCGCCCGCTACGGCGGGGATGTGTCCCGGTTTGTCCCCGCCTGCGTGGCCAAGGCCCTGTACAAGAAATTCGGGCGAAAGGAGCGGTTGCTGTGAGGGATCCCAGGGTGGAAACGATGGCCAAGGTGTTGGTGGATTACTCCACCGCGGTGCGGCCCGGCGACTTGGTCCGCCTGACCGGGGGACCCGAGGGGGCCCCGCTTCTTGTGGCCCTGTACGAGCGGGTGTTGGAACGGGGTGGACACCCCTGGCTGCAGCTGGGCCTGGAGGACACGGAGGAGGTGTTGTTCAAGAAGGCCAGCGAGGCCCAATTGGACTACGTGCCTTCGTTCGTGCGCCAGATCGTCGAGGAAATTCAGGTTTCCATCGGCGTGCGCACAGACACGAACACGAAACGATTGACCCACGTGGAGCCGGCCCGTCAAGCCCGCCGGGCCCGCGCCATGCGCCCCATTTTCGAGCGCTTCTTGGAACGGGCCGCCAAGGGTGAACTGCGCTGGGTCAGCACCCTCTTCCCCACCCCGGCGTTTGCCCAAGACGCGGAGATGTCCCTGCGCGAGTTCGCGGATTTTGTGTTCAAAGCCTGCCTTCTCGAGGAGCCGGATCCCATTGGGGCTTGGCAGGAAATTTCCCGCCGCCAAAAGGCCCTCGTCGACTGGCTCAGCACCAAAAGGGAAATTCGCGTTGTGGGACCAGACACGGACCTGCGCTTGCGCGTGGACGGCCGCACGTGGATCAACTGCGACGGCCACGAAAACTTCCCCGACGGGGAGATCTTCACCGGCCCCGTGGAGTCCAGCGTGGAGGGGAAGATCCGCTTTTCCTACCCCGCGTGCATCTACGGCCGCGAAGTGGAGGATGTGCGGCTGGAGTTCCGCGAGGGCCGGGTGGTCCAGGCCAGCGCCGCCAAAAACGAACAGTTCCTCCTCAAGATGCTGGATACCGACGCGGGGGCCCGCTACGTGGGGGAGTTCGCCTTCGGCACCAACCCGGGGATTCAGCGGTTCACCAAAAACATCCTGTTCGACGAGAAGATCGGGGGCACGGTGCACCTCGCGTTGGGGCGCGGCTACCCGGAAAGCGGAAGCCAAAACAGCTCAGCGATTCATTGGGACATGGTGTGCGACCTGCGCCAGGGCGGGGAAGTTTGGGTCGATGGCACGCTGTTTGCCCGCGACGGGCAAATCCTCGTGTAAATGGACACAGGGCTTCAACACAAGGTCGTCCTCATCACCGGCGCGTCGGGCGGCATTGGCTCGGCCACCGCACGGCTCCTGGCCCGCGAAGGGGCCCAGCTGGTCCTCCACGGCCACAAAAACGCCTCGGCCCTGGACAAGCTGCGGGCCGAGTTAGGCGTGGAAACCCATGTGCACCTCGCCGACCTCACGGTGGAACAGCAAGTGGACGAGCTATTCGCGGCTTCGCTCAACCGGTTTGGCCGACTGGACGTGGTGGTGGCCAACGCCGGCATCTGGCCTGAGGAAGACGTGCCGATTCATCGCATGAGTTTGGAGCGGTGGAACCGGACCTTGGCCGCAGACCTCACCAGTGTGTTCCTTTGTGCGCGTGCGTTTTTCCGCGTCTTGGAGCGAACCCGACCGGAGTCGGCGGCGTTGGTGATCGTGGGCTCCACGGCCGCGGTGTTTGGGGAGGAGGGGCACGCGGACTACGCCGCGGCCAAAGCCGCAATCACCTACGGGCTCACCCGCACGCTCAAAAACGAAATTGTGCGCCTTGTACCCCGCGGCCGGGTCAACGCCGTGTGCCCAGGCTGGACCATGACCCCGATGTCCGCGGCTGGGCTGCGGGACCCCGAGTTGGTGCGGCGGGTTTTGGCCACGCGGGCTGTGCAGCGCATTGCCCGGCCGGAGGACGTAGCGAGTGCAATCGTGTTCCTTGCTTCCGAGAAGCTGGCCGGGCATATCAGCGGCGAGATTCTCACCGTGGCCGGTGGGATGGAAGGCCGCCTCCTCCACGATCCCCGCACGGTCGACCCCCACCGGGCGTAAACCACTCCTCCCCAAGGCCTGATTCCTCTTGCTGGGCCACGAATTCCGCACGATGCTGGGCGGGCTGGATCACCGTGTAAACTCTCTCCCACGTACTCGTGGCCCATGACATTCCCAAGCCCGATCGTTTGCTCGAACTTGAGGCAAAGTTCTTCGGGATGATCCCATCTTCTACCGGGAAACGCGGGATATCTCGGTAGGTTTCGGTTTTCCCTAAATTCAGCCCGGAGACCAAGCGGGCAACGCTTCCTTGGGAAGGCCTTGGAGGCCGCGAAGGAGCAAATGATGCGCGGGGCGAAGATCGAGCTTCCCCTCCTGGAGACGGCGGCGCATGTCCACTTCCTGCAGACGCGGGGGAGTTGTCGAGCTGTTTGACAGGTTGACCTGCCCGGGCTATGATCTTATGGCCATGGGGACGCCCAAGCAGGGTCCGCAGCCGACGCCCTTGGTTCGCCTCGTGGACATCACCAAGACCTTCCCCGGGGTGGTTGCCAACGACCACGTCACCTGGGAATTGCAACCTGGAGAAATCCACGCCCTTTTGGGGGAAAACGGTGCGGGCAAGACCACCCTCATGAACATCCTCTATGGCCTGTACCGGCCCGACTCCGGCGAGATTTACATCCGCGGCCGCAAGGTCACGATCCGCTCCCCTCGCGATGCCATCGCCCTGGGCATCGGTATGGTTCACCAGCACTTCAAGCTTGTGCCCCCGCAGACGGTGGCGGAGAACGTGGCCTTGGGGCTGAGGGGCACGCCGTTTTGGGCCCCGGCGCGGACGGTGGGCCGCCGCCTGCGCGAACTTTCCGAGCGCTACGGCCTGCCCGTGGACCCCAACCGCCCCATTTGGGAGCTCTCCGTGGGCGAGCAGCAAAGGGTGGAAATCCTCAAAGCCCTCATCCGCAACGCGCAGATCCTCATTCTGGATGAGCCCACCAGCGTGCTCACCCCCCAGGAGGCCAGCGAACTGTTCAAAGTCCTGCGGCGCATGAAAGAAGAGGGCCACGGCGTGGTCTTCATCTCCCACAAGCTGACGGAGGTCCTGGAGGTGGCCGACCGCGTCACGGTGATGCGCAAGGGCAAGGTGGTGGGCACTGTGCCCGCGGCCCAGGCGGACAAACCCGGCTTGGCCCGCATGATGGTGGGCCGGGAGGTGGTCTTCCGCCTGACCAAGAAAGCCTGCACACCTGGGGAGGCGGCCTTGGTGGTGGAAAACCTCTCCGCCCGCAACGATCGCGGCCTTCTTGCCTTGAAGAAGGTGTCTTTGGTGGTGTGTCGGGGGGAGATCGTGGGCATTGCCGGGGTCGCGGGCAATGGGCAACGGGAGCTTGTGGAGGTGTTGACCGGGCTGCGCCGGGCCGAGCAAGGGCGGGTGCTCATCCTCGGCCGGGAAGTCACCCACTGCTCGGCACGGGCCATCGCCGACACGGGGGTGGCCCATGTGCCCGAAGAACGCCTCCGCATGGGCATTGTTCCCGGGTTGACCGTGGAAGAAAACCTTGTCTTGAAAAAACACCACCGTCCGCCGTTTTCCCAACTGGGGTTCCTCAACCTCAGAGCGATGCGGCAGTTCTGTCGAACCGCCATTGAAGAGTACGCCATCATGACGCCCAGCCCACGGACCCCGGCTCGCCTCCTGTCGGGGGGCAACATCCAAAAACTCATCTTGGCCCGCGAACTTTCCGGTCAGCCGGCCTTGGTCATCGCCGCCCACCCCACCTACGGCTTGGACGTGGGCGCCACCGAGCAGATCCGCCAGCTCCTCCTCCACCAGCGGGACGAAGGCGCGGGCGTTCTCCTTGTGTCCGAGGACCTCGAGGAGATCATGGAACTGGCGGACCGCATCGCCGTCATGTTCCGCGGGGAAATCGTGGGGGAGCTGGGCGGTCCAGAGGCCAATCTGGAGGAGCTGGGCCTCATGATGGCCGGGGAGAAGCGGATGGTGCGGGAGGTCCCGTAATGGTCCACCGCTGGAAGCTGGAACGGTCGGTGGTCCCCGCGCGCACCACGGTGTTGGGGGTATCCCTTCTGAGCATCCTCGCGGCCTTGGTGTTCGCTGTACCCGTGTTTCTGGGCTACAACGTCAACCCATGGAAAGCTTACGTGGATATAGCCCGAGGCACGTTGGGCTCGTGGAGCGGGTTTATGGAGGTGGTGCGCCGGGCGATCCCGCTTATGCTGTGCGGGGTGGGGCTGACCCTGGCGTTCCGGGCCCGGTTCTGGAACATTGGGGCGGAAGGGCAGCTTTTGGCGGGAGCGGTGGCCGCCACCGGCGTGGCCTTGTTCATCAAAATTCCCGCCCCTTGGCTTTTGCCAGCCATGTTTGTGGCCGGTTTCTTGGCCGGTGCGGTGTGGGGTGCGATCCCCGCCGTGTTGCGCTTGAAACTGCGGGTCAACGAAGTCATCTCCACCCTGATGCTCAACTACGTCATGATCTACATTGTGGAGTGGTTGGTCCACGGGCCGTGGAAGGGGAAGACCATGCGGGGCTTCGCTTACACCGACTTTTTCCCCGCGGCTGCGCAGTTGCCTTTGATCCCGGGCAGTCGCGTGCACTGGCCGACGTTGATCATCGCGGCGGCGGGGGCGTTGGTGGTGGCGCTCCTTTTGGCCCGGACCCGCTTGGGGTATGAAATTCGCGTGGTTGGGCAAAGCACGGATGCTGCCCGTTATGCGGGGATCGACTTCCTCAAGGTGATGGTGGCGGTGATGGTGCTTTCGGGCGGCTTGGCGGGTCTGGCCGGGGTGGGGGAAATGGCAGGGGTGCACTACCGCTTGCGCAGTCCCACCCATATTTCCATGGGCTATGGGTACACCGCGATCATTGTGGCCTGGCTGGCGCGGGGCAGCCCGCTGGCCGCCTTGTTCACTGCCTTGCTTTTTGGGCTTATCTTTGCCGCGGGGGACATCATGAAGGCCTCGCTGCAGATGCCGGCGCAAATCGTGGGCGTGTTCAACGGCCTTATCCTGTTCTTCCTCATCGGCAGCGAGCTGTTGATGTACTGGCGGATCAAGCGGGAGAAAGCATGGACTGGCAAAGCTGGCTCATCGGCATCGTAAGCCGGGCCCTGGCCTATGGCACGCCCCTGCTGTGGGCCACGCTGGGCGAGATTTACGCCGAGCGGGCCGGGGTGGTGAACCTCGGCGTAGAAGGCATGATGGCCATGGGCGCATTTGTGGCCTTCGCCGTGGCCCACACGTTTGGAGATCCGTGGCTGGGGCTTTGGGTGGCCATGATGGTCGGAGGTGCCGCAGCCCTTCTCCACGCCTTTCTCACCATCACCCTGCGTGCCAACCAGTACGTGTCCGGACTTTCGCTCACGCTTCTGGGTTTGGGGCTGTCGGGGCTGTTGGGCCGGGGGTGGGAGGGCATCCCGCTCAAAGCCACCCTCCCCAACATCACCATTCCCGGTCTGGCCTCCCTTCCCCTCCTGGGCCCCATGTTGTTCCAAGACGAGTCCATTCTTACGTACGTGGGCTTGGGTTTGGCGGTGGTGCTGTGGGTGCTGTTGTGGCGCACGCGGTGGGGGATTGTGATCCGGGCCGTCGGCGAATCCCCTGGTGCAGCCGATGCTGTGGGCATCAACGTGACCTTGGTGCGGTATCTCTGCGTGGTGTTTGGGGGCCTTTTAGCGGGGGTTGCTGGGGGGTATCTCTCCGTGGTGTACCGGCCGGCGTGGACCGAAGGGATGAGCGCGGGGATGGGCTGGGTGGTGATCGCCCTCACCATTTTCGCCTCGTGGGATCCGCTGCAGGCCGTGGGCGGGGCCCTGCTGTTTGGGGCGTTGTACCACCTGTCGTTCCGCCTCCAGCAGTGGGTGGCCCCCGAGCTCCTCAAACTCATGCCCTACACGTTTGCCATCGTGGTGTTGGCCTTTGTAGGGCTGGGCAAGGCCCAGCGGCGACGCGGTGCCCCCGCCGCGCTGGGTTTGCCTTACATCCGTGGTGAACGCTGAAAAAGGAGGTGAGAGTCGGACCGGAGGAAAAACAGGGGAACGTAAGCGGGCGAGTGCATTGGGCAGTAAGCATCTGAAAGGAGGGTGAGCATGAAGTTTGCGCGGTGGTTGTTGGTGGCGTTGCTGGCGTTTGGCGTTTTGGGACTGGCTCAGGCCAAGTTGAAGGTGGGGTTCATTTACGTCGGGCCGATCGGCGACTACGGGTGGACGCACGCCCACAACGAAGGGCGGCTTATCGCAGAAAAGACATTGGGCATCGAGACCGTATACATCGAGTCCGTGCCCGAAGGCGAGGTGGAGACGTACATCGACCTGTTGGTGCGCCAGGGCTGTCAGGTCATTTTCACCACCAGCTTCGGGTTCATGGACGGGACGCTCGCGGCGGCCAAGCGGTACCCCAACGTGATCTTTGCCCACTGCTCCGGGTTCAAGCGCGCCCCGAACATGATGAGCTACATGGCCGACTTCTATCAGGTCTACTACATCAACGGGCTGATGGCCGGGGCCCTCACCACGACGGGGAAGATCGGGTATGTAGGCGCGTTCCCCATTCCTGAGGTGAAGCGGCACATCAACGCCTTCACCCTTGGCGTGCGCGCGGTGAACCCCACGGCGACGGTGCACGTGCGCTGGATCTACGAGTGGTTCAACCCGGCGGCGGCCAAGGAGGCCACCGAGGCCCTCATCGCCGAAGGCTGCGACGTGTTCGCGTTCACCGAGGACTCGCCCACCGTGGTCCAAGTAGCGGCGGAGAAGGGGTTGCCCAGCTTCGGCCACTACTCCCCGATGTACGACTTCGCCCCTGACTACGTGGTTTCTGGCCAGCTTGTGCACTGGGACAAGATCTACCTGGACTTCCTCAAGGGCGTGTTGGAGGGCAAGTACACCACCAAGAACCTCGAGCATGTGGACTATTGGTGGTTGCTGTCCCAGGGCGCGGTGGAAGTGGGGGCCAAGCCGGGCATGGTCATCAACCCCAAGTACGAAGCGGCTCTCAAAGCCAAGAAGGTCAATGTCCCCGGGATCGGTGAGGTCTCCGTCTACGACCTTGTGTTCATCCGCCTGAACCAGATAGCCAATCCGGGCATCACGTGGGACCCCTTCCAGGGCCCGATCAAGGACCGCAAGGGCGTGGAGCGCGTGCCTGCAGGATACTGGCTCTCCTACGACGCGCTCATCACCATGGAGTGGGCGGTGGAGGGCGTGGTGGGGCCGTGGCCCGGTGAGCCATAAGGTGGGGACCACGAAGGAGGGGGGCCGCCTCGGGCGGTCCCCCTTGTTATCCTTCCGATCATGCTGATCTTTGAGCGCGGGAAGATCGCGGATTTCTTCGGGACCTTCTTCGATCCGGGCTACGTGGTGATCGAAGGGGACCGCATCGCCGCCGTGGGCCCTGGTCCAGCACCCGATGTTCCAGGGGCCATCCGCCTCGACCTCCACGGCCGCTTGCTCACGCCAAGCCTGGTCAATGCCCACGCCCACCTGTACTCCTCCTTGGCCCGGGGCATCCCCCTTAAAGTGTTCAACCCCACGCGGTTCGGTGAGATCCTGGAACAGCTGTGGTGGAAACTGGACCGGGCCCTGGACCTCGACGGGGTGTACCACTCCGCCCGCGTGGGCGCCTTGGACCACCTGCGCAGCGGGGTCACCGTGCTGTTTGACCACCACGCCTCGCCGTCGGCGATTGAGGGCTCGCTCAGCGCGATCAAGCGGGCGGTGGCCGAGGTGGGGCTCCGGGCCGACCTCTGCTACGAGGTCACCGACCGCGGGGGCCTCACCGAACGGGACCAAGGCCTTGAGGAGAACGTGCGCTTTGCCCGAGAAGAAGCAGACGGAAAAACGTTCTCCGCCCATATGGGACTTCACGCCTCGTTCACCTTGTCGGACGAGACGCTGAGCAAAGCCGCCGCCGCGGCCGAGCCCCTTAAGCTCGCGTTCCACACCCACCTTGCCGAGGGGACCGAGGATCCCACCGACGCCGTGCAAAAGTACCGCCTGCGCACCGCCGAACGGCTCGACAGGTTCGGCATCCTCACCTCCGGCACCTTGCTCATTCACGGCATCCACCTTTCCCCGGCGGAGCTGGACCTTTTGGCGGCGCGGCCGGCCACTGTGGTGCACAACCCCCGCTCCAACATGAACAACGCCGTGGGCGCGGCGCCGGTTTCCACCATGCTCGCCCGGGGGATCCAGGTGGCCTTGGGTACGGATGGATTTGGCACGGACATGCTCGGCGAGCTGCTCGCCGCCCGGCTTTTGGCCCACCACGCCAGCGGCTCGCCCACCACACTTTCCGATGCTGAGCTTCTCTCCCTTTGGCGGCACAACTACGCGCTTGCGGGGCAGTTCTTTGGCGTGCCGTTTGGGAAACTGGCCCCGGGCTATGCGGCCGACTTGGTGGTGTGGAATTACACCCCGCCCACCCCGCTCCACGCCGGCAACCTCCTCGGCCACTTCTTATTCGGCCACATCAGCGGTGGTCTGCGGCCGGACATCGTGGTCGGCCAAGGGCGGGTCCTCCTCCGCGACGGCCGGGTGGAAACGGTGGACGAAAAGGCCGTGCTGGCGCAAGCCCGTGTGGCGGCCGAGCGGCTGTGGTCCAAAATGTGAAAGGAGCGGGGATGCGCGGCCTTGCTTTCCCCAAGCTTTTGGCCTGGGTGGACGAGGAGCTGCGGCACCGCGACGCCTTGTTTGGCCTTCCGCGGGCCTTGTTCTGGACGCCTCAGCCCCAGGCGCCTTATCGGTCCCAAATCTTTGGTCAGGATTTGCTGACGCCCATTGGGCCGGCCGCGGGGCCCCACACGCAGCTGGCCCAAAACATCCTTTCCGCCTGGCTGTGTGGGGCTCGATTCATCGAGCTCAAAACCGTGCAAATCCTGGACGAGCTGGAAATTCCTCGCCCGTGCATCGACGCTGCCGACGAGGGCTACAACGTGGAGTGGTCGCAGGAACTCAGGCTCGAGGCCTCGGCCCGCGAATACATCCACGCCTGGGCCCTTGTGCACCTCCTGCACCGGCTTCTTGGGTTCCCAGGTCCGGTGGGCACCGTGTTCAACATGAGCGTGGGCTACGACTACAAGGGCATTACTTCCCCCCGGGTGCAGGAGTTCATGGACCGGCTGCAGGACGCCTCCTCAGAGGTGGAAAAGCTCCGCGCGCCCATCGCCGCGCGTTGGCCTAAGCTTGCCGACGTGGAGATCCCCGCGGAGGTGGTGCGGAGCGTCACGCTCTCCACCATGCACGGCTGCCCCCCCGATGAAATCGAGAAAATCGGCCGCTTTCTTCTGGAGGAGCGGGGCTTACACACGTTTGTCAAGCTGAACCCCACCCTGTTGGGCCGGGAAGCCGTGCTGGACATCCTCCACCACCACCTGGGCTTCCGGGAGATTTCCATCCCCGAAAACGTGTTCGCCAAGGACCTTCAGTATTCCCAGGCGGTGGAGATCATCCGCAACCTCCAGGCCGTGGCCGCCCGCAACGGCCTTGTGTTCGGCGTCAAACTCACCAACACGTTGGCCATGCACAACCACAAGGGGTACCTCCCCGGCGAGGAGATCTACATGTCCGGTCGGGCCCTTTACCCCATTACCCTCAGCCTGTTCCGCAAGCTGATGCAGGACTTCCACGGGGATCTCCTCGTTTCCTTCTCAGGCGGGGTGGACGCGTTCAACGTGGCCACGGTGTTGGCGTGCGGGGCGCGCACGGTGACCGCGGCCACAGACCTGCTCAAACCCGGCGGGTATGCACGGCTCGGCCAGTGGTTGGAGGCGCTGGAGCGGGCAATGGAGGCGCAGGGGGCCCAAACCCTGGAGGAATTCCGCCAGGATGCCCTGGTGAACCTGGATCGGGCGGTGGCCGACGCCCTGGACAACCCCCGCTACAAGAGAGCCTACTTCCCCGCCGAGCTGCCCAAGACCGAGCGGCCCCTGGGCATGTGGGACTGCGTGGCGGCACCATGCACCGAGCGTTGCCCCATCCTGCAAAACGTCCCCGAGTACGCGCACCACATCGCCCAAGGGGATTACGACCGGGCCCTGGCGGCTGTGCTCAAAGCCAATCCCTTGCCCGGGGTCACGGGCTATGTGTGCCCGCACCCCTGTGAGACACGCTGCACGCGGCTCAACTACGAGCAGGCCGTGGCCATCCGTGTCCTGAAGAGAGTGGCCGTGGACCGGGGGCAAGTCCGGGCCCCGGCCGTGCAAAAGGGCGCCAAGAAGGTCGCTGTGGTCGGTGGTGGGCCAGCGGGTCTGAGCGCTGCGTACTTCCTAGCCCTGAGCGGAGCCCAGGTCACGCTGTTCGAGGCCCGACCTTACTTGGGCGGCATGGTGAACCTGATCGCGCCCTTCCGCCTGCCGGCGCACGTGGTCCAAGCCGACCTCCAACGGATCGTGGACCTGGGGGTGGAGGTGCGGTTGAACACCCCGGTCCGCAAGCCGCCGGAGGAGCTTTTGCGCGGGGGCTTCGAGGCCGTGTTCTTGGGCTATGGCTGCCCTCACGACGCGCGTTTGGGGATCCCCGGCGAGGAGGGGCCTGGTGTGTCCGGGGCCCTGCAGTTCCTCTGGCAGCTCAGGGAGGGGGAGCGGCCGGCGTTGGGGGCGCAGGTGGTGGTGATCGGCGGCGGCAACACCGCCATCGAAGTGGCCCGCACCGCCCAGCGGCTCACCGAAGCGCCGGTGACTTTGGTCTACCGCCGGACCCGGGCCGAAATGCCCGCCGACCGCGAGGAAATCGAAGCCCTGCTCGAGGAGGGCAACACAGTGGTGGAGCTCGCCTCGCCGGTGGAGTTTGTCCGTTCTGGGGGGAGGTTGGTGGCCGTGCGCTGCTTGCGCAACCGCCTGGGCGAGAAGGGCCCGGATGGCCGGCCGCAGCCCGTGCCCATCCCCGGCTCCGAGTTTGAACTCCCGGCCGAGGCGGCCCTTGTGGCCATCGGCCAGCGAGCGGACCCCTCGTTCCTGCAGGGAAGCGCGGTCCAACTGCGCCCGGACGGCCGGGTCGTGGCCGACCCCGCCACCGGACGGGCGGCCGATCGCATCTACGCGGGTGGCGACGTGGTCCGCGGGCCTTCTTCGGTGGTGGAAGCGATGGGCGATGGCCAACGTGCGGCCATGGCCATCGCCCGCGAGCTGGGGCTCCGAACCCGCCTGTGGGACGAAAGCCCCTTCACCCTCAGCGCCGATGCGGTGCTCCAGGCCAAGAAGTGGCGTGCCCGCAAGGAACCGCAGGTGGCTGTGCCTGCCCTGCCCGTGCCCCAGCGCCGCGGTTTCCAGCTCGTCGAGCTTTCCCTTACCCGCCACGAAGCCTGCTGGGAGGCCCGGCGCTGCGTGCAGTGCGCCACCTTCTGCGACAAGTGCGTGGAGGTATGCCCCAACCGGGCGAACCAAAGCCTGCCTTTCACACCGCTTGCCCTTTCGCTTCCCGTGCTGGGCCTACGCAACGGCCGGGTGGAGGTGGTGGGCACCGAGGCGTTTGCTGTGCGTCAGGATCGGCAAATCGTCCACGTGGTGGACTTTTGTAACGAGTGCGCCAACTGTAGCACGTTCTGTGTGCACCAGGGCCGGCCCTACGTGGACAAACCCCGGCTGCACCTCACCCGCGAAGGTTTCGACCGCGACCCCGGCCGTGCGTTCTACCTCGAGTCGGATACCATCTGGCGCCGAGAGAACGGCAAGGTTATGCGTTTACACATGGACGGAATGTGGGTATTCGAGGACGACGAAGTTAAGCTGCTGCTCGATCCGAATTTCGCGCTTAGGGAAGCGCAGGTCAAGGCGGCATGGGCAGGGCCCAAGTCGCTCCGTCCGGCAGCGGAGATGGCCGTGCTATTCCGTGCCGTGCAGGCGAACCTGCCCCATGGGGTGGCGGCAGTGGAGGTGGGCCGTGGGTGAGCCGTTGGCCCTACGCTGCCTCACCTGCGGCCGGGAGTACGACCCGTGGTCGGTGGACACCGTGTGTCCCCACTGCGGGCCGGTGGCGGGAGCTTTGGAGGTGCTGTACGACTACCGCCTCCTGTCCCGCCGCCTTGGGCCGGGAAGCTTCGCGTCCCTGCGCACGAACGCCCTGTGGCGGTACGAGGCCCTGCTGCCCGTCAGCGCCGAATATGCCCCGCCCCTGCGCGCGGGGGGTACGCCCATCTACGAGTGCCCCATCCTCGCCAAGGAGCTGGGCTTGGGCCAGCTGTGGGTCAAAGACGATACGCAGCACCCCACGGGCTCGTGCAAGGACCGTGGCACGGCGGTGACCGTGGCCGCGGCCCAGATGCTGGAGCGGGTCGCCCTTTGCTGTGCCTCCACCGGCAACGCCGCCACTTCTTTGGCCGGTTTTTGCGCCGCGGCCGGCTTCCCTTGCTTCATTTTCGTCCCCAAAGGGGCTCCCCGGGCCAAGATCGCGCAACTTATCGCCTTTGGGGCCACGGTGTTTGCGGTGGAGGGCACGTACGACCAGGCCGCCGAGTTGGCCCTGCGCGCGGCCGAGCAGTTCGGCTGGTACAACCGCAGCGACGGCCTCAACCCCATGGTCGTGGAGGGCAACAAGACCGTGGCCTTCGAGGTGTGGGAAGAGCTGCACGGTGAGCTGCCCGACTTTGTGCTGGTGGCGGTGGGCGACGGGGCGTTCATCGGCGGCGTGGGCAAGGGCTTTTTGGAACTGCACAAGGTGGGGTTGAGCGAAGCTGTGCCCAAGGTGTACGGGGTGCAGGCGGAGGGCGCGGCGGCGGTGGCCCACGCCTTCGCCCGCTTGCAGAAAGGAAGGCCCGTGCTTCCCGCCGAGGAGCCGGCCGCAACCTTGGCCGACTCCATTCGCGTGGGCAAACCCATGGACGCCTTGCGGGCTGTGCGCGCGGTGGCTGAAACCGGCGGGGGGTACGTCACCGTAAGCGACGAGGAAATCGTGGCCGGAGCGCAGGAGCTGGCCCGCCGGGTGGGCGTGTTCGCCGAGCCTTCCGGTGCTGCGCCATTCGCCGGCCTTCTGCGCTTGCTCCGCGAAGGGACGATCCCCGAAGGGGCCCGCGTGGCGCTCATAATCACCGGTTCAGGCCTCAAAGACCCCGAAGGGGCGCTCCGCGGCCTCCCCGAGCCCACCGTCATCCCCCCGGAGTTGCAGGCCGTGGAAGCGGTGCTCGGCGAGGGGTAAAGGGACGGGGATGGAGGGCGATGAACGCCTTTACCTTGCGGTTTAGGGTGAACGGCCGACCCGTGGAACTGCAGGTTCCCCCGGGCCGGCGGTTGCTGGACGTGCTCCGCCAGGACCTCGGCCTGACGGGAACGAAAGAGGGCTGTGGCGAAGGCGAGTGCGGAGCGTGCACGGTGTTGGTGGACGGCAAGCCCCGCCTGGCGTGCCTTACCGCCGCCGTCCAAGTGGATGGGAAAGACGTGGTGACGATCGAAGGCCTCGCCCAGGGAGGCCAACTTCATCCTGTGCAGGAGGCCTTTATCCAAACTGCAGGTGTGCAGTGCGGTTTCTGCACACCGGGGTTGATCATGGCGGCCTATGCCTTGCTCAAGGAAAACCCGCGGCCCACCCGCGAAGAAGTGCGCGAGTATCTGGCCGGGAACCTTTGTCGGTGCACGGGGTACGCGCAGGTGGTGGAGGCCGTGCTGTGGGCGGCGGAGCGGTTGAGGTAAGCGGTGTGGTGCTGGCCGCCGGCGGGGGCACCCGCATGGGCCAGCCCAAACTTCTTTTGTCCCTGGAGGGGAAGCCTTTGTTGGGCTGGGTTTTGGAGCTGGTGGAGCGCCTTCCCTTGGCCGAGCGCATCCTCGTCCTCGGCGCCCACGCCGACCTCCTCATCCCCACCTTTTTTCAGCTCTCTACGAGCTTGTCACTCATCACTCATCACCCATCACCCATCACTGTATCACGGCCCAACGGCCAGCCGTGGCTTGTGGTTTACAACGCCCGCTGGTCTGAGGGGATGAGCACGTCGCTTCAGGCCGCAGCGCGGGTGGCTCGGTACGGGCTTTTGGTGTTCTTGGGGGACATGCCCTGGGTGCCGGAGGAGGGAGCCCGGGCGGTTTTGGCCCATGGGGGTTCAAGACCTGTAGCGTTGAGTTATCGGGGTCAACGGGGGTTTCCTGTGTACCTGCCAGCAAGTCTTCGCTTGGAGATTATGAAGCTTTCGGGGGACCGGGGGGCCCGGGATTTGCTCGAGGGTTGTCTCATGGTGGAGTGGGACCATCCTGGCGTGGTCCGCGACGTCGACACCCCCGCGGATTTGACCGATCCCCCATCACCGATCACTGATCACTCCTATGTTCGGACCGATCGTTAAGCCCAACGACTTGCGCGAAGCGGTACAGCTCTTGGCTGAGGGCGGCCGACCCTTGGCCGGCGGCACAGACCTCTTCGTCCGCTTGCGCAAAGGGTTGGAGAAGCCCAGTGTGTTGGTGTATGTGGGTGAAATCCCCGAGCTGCGCGTCCTGCGGGCGCAGTCGGGGGGGATTGAGGTGGGCGCAGCGATCACGCACGCCGAGCTTTTAAGCTCTCCGCTGACGGAGCGCTTTCCTGTGCTGCGGCAGGCGCTCAGCACCCTGGCCTCGCCGGCCTTGCGGGCCATGGGCACGCTGGGAGGGAACTTGGTCAACGCTTCGCCCGCCGGTGACAGCCTCGTGCCCCTTTACCTCTTGGAGGCACGGGTCCATGTGGTGGGGCCTCAGGGTGAGCGACAAATGCCCGTGCAGGAGTTCATTCGCGGGCCAGGGAAGACCGATCTGCGCCCCGGCGAGCTCGTGGTCTCGATATTCCTGCCCTACGTGGACGGTGAGCCGCGCAGCTACTTCCGCAAGGTGGGGCGCCGCCGGGCCTTGTACATCGCGGTGGTCTCGCTGGGCGCGTTGGTGTGGGTGGAAGGACACACAGTGGCCCAGGCGCGCCTGGCTTTGGGTTCGGTAGCCCCCACGGTGATCCGGCCCAAGGAGGTGGAGGCCGCGTTGGTGGGCCGGCCCGTCGATCCCGAAACTTGGCGGGATTTGGTTCCTTTGCTTTCTGCGGCTACGCGCCCCATCTCCGACCTCCGCGCCTCGGCCGAGTACCGGCGCAAAGTGGCGGGCCACCTCCTTCTGGACCTCGCCCAGCACCTGAAAGACAAAGAAAATAGCTCCTGATCCAGGGACAATCAGCTCCAGACGTCCGGTCTCTGTTCTTCACCACCCCGATGGGGAATCGGGGGCTTGTCTTGCCATCTTCGTTCCCGATGAGATAGAAAGCCGCTCCTCCCTCCCCTGGCGGGAGGGATTTGGGAGACAAGCCCAGATCGCATTGACGATGTTATCTATGCAATCCCCGTTTCGATTCCATGGCTGCAAGAAAGAACCGGGGAGGGGCAATTTCCCCTCCCCAGTCCGCGATTATTCCACCTTGACCTCGAACGAGCCCTCGCTTGCGGGCGCGCGCTTGAGGGGCACCTCCACCCGCAGGACGCCGTTTTCGAACTTGGCACGGATTTGGCGCTTGTCCTCCACCTCCTCGGGGAGGGGGAACACGCGGCGGAAGGCCCCGTAGCGGCGGCCCATGCGGATGTAGTTCTCGTCGCGCACCTCTTCATAGCGGCGGACCTCGCCGGTGATCACCAGCTTGTTGTCCTCCACGCGGACCTGGACGTCTTCCCTGCGGGCACCGGGCAGCTCGGTTTCGATGACCAAGGTCCTGTCCTTGAGGTAGATGTCGGTGTGCCCGAACCCGGGGAAGACGTCGAGGTCGGAGAAGGTGGCCAGGTCGGCGAAGTCGCGGAAGAGGTCGTCGACGAGGCGGCTCATGCGGGAGGTCAGGGCGAAGGGATTGCGCCACAGGATCGGGAGTTTCGCCATGGATACCACCTCCTTTTAGCACTTGACAGTTGTGAGTGCTAATTATACGGGGCGGCCAACCCCGATCAACCCCCTCAAGGGCCGGTAGAGAACGAGCTGCCGGGCCGGCCCCCTCAAGTTGGTGACGCGCGAGAGGTTGAGTTTGCGCCCACAACACCGGCTGGGGCAACGGGAAGGGGTCCCAAGCAGGGGCGTCGAGGTTCAGCTGCGGGCCCGGGCCACGGCGCCCTGCCAGCCGCGCAGAAGAGCCTCCCGCTCCCCCTCGCTCATCCGGGGCTCAAACCGGCGGTCCTCGGTTCCCTGCGCGCGCAAAGCCTCCACCCCTTCCCACACCCCCGCGGCCAGGCCCGCGGCCAACGCCGCTCCCCAGGCCGTGGTCTCCAGCACCCGCGGCCGTACCACGGGAATGCCCAAAATGTCGGCCTGGAACTGGCATAGGAAATTGTTCTTTGCTGCCCCGCCGTCCACCCGCAGCTCCGGAAGTTTCTGGCCGGAGTCGGCCTCCATGGCCCGTACCACGTCGTGGGTCTGGTATGCGATGGCTTCCAATGCGGCGCGGACCAAATGGGCCCGGCCACTGCCGCGGGTGAGGCCCACGATCGTCCCCCGGGCGTGGGGGTCCCAATAGGGCGCCCCCAAGCCCGTCAGGGCGGGCACAAAGTACACCCCGTCGTTCCCCTGGAGGGACGCCGCCAGCGCCTCCGATTCTGCGGTGTCCCGCAAAATCCCCAGGCCATCCCGCAGCCATTGCACGGCCGCTCCCGCCACAAATACAGCCCCTTCCAGGGCGTAGCGCACCCCATCCCGGTGGGTGTAGGCCACCGTGGACAAAAGCCCGTGCCGGCTGAACACAGGTTCGCTTCCCACGTTCATGAGCAGAAAAGCCCCGGTGCCCCAGGTGACCTTGCCCCGCCCAGCCTCGAGCCCCAGCTGGCCCAGCAGGGCGGCCTGCTGGTCGCCCAGCACCGCCGCTACCGGCACCGCTTTCCCCAACACCTCGGGCCGCGTCGTGCCCACAATCCCCAAGCTGGACCGGACCTCGGGAAGCCACGCGCGCGGCACTTGGAAGAGCTTCAGGAGTTCCTCGTCCCAGGTCAGCGTGCGCAGGTTGAAAAGCTGCGTGCGGGAGGCGTTGCTGGCGTCGGTGGCGTGGACCCCGCACAGGTGCCACAGCACCCAGCTGTCCACCGTTCCGCACAGCGCTTTTCCTTTCTCGGCCTTGCTGCGCAGGCCGGGCACGTGCTCCAACAGCCAGCGGAGCTTGGTGGCAGAAAAGTACGGGTCGAGAGGGAGGCCCGTGCGCGTCCGCACGTGCTCCTCGAGGCCCCGCTGGCGCATGTGCACGCACAGGTCCGCGGTGCGCCGATCCTGCCAGACAATGGCCGAAGCCAGGGCACGGCCGGAGTCGCGGTCCCACACCACCACCGTCTCCCGCTGGTTCGTAATGCCCAGGGCCACGATCGGCTCGGCCTGCGGGCCCAGGGATTGGAACCCTTCCCGCATCACCGTCCACACGGCCGCACGGATTTCTTCGGGGTCTTGCTCAACCCAGCCGGGTTGGGGGTACGTCAGGGCCAGCTCCTTGTAGGCCCAAGCCACCGGCTCGCCGTGGGTGTTGAACGCGGCAAAGCGCACGCCCGTGGTGCCCAAATCCAGCGCGGCCACCAACGGCTCAGCGGGCATGGTTTACAGGGGCAGCGTTTCGGCAGGAAGCCCCAGTTCGTCGCGGATGGCCTTGAGTTCCTGGGCCAAGTTGGGGGTGAGGGGGATGCCCTTGGCCCGGTTTTCCTTCTCCCGCAGGTGGCTTTTTTCTCCGGCGGTGTAGATGCGGGCCTGTCCCGGGGCCTTGGCCGAGTTACGCAGCTCGCGCAGGATCTGGCCGGCCGTGCGCTTGAATTCCGGCAAGGGTACGAAGTGCTCGATGTCCAACGCGAGGAAGAAGTGGCCGAGCCTGTGATGCTGGGGCTTGCCTGCGGCATCGAAGCCGGAAAGGGCGCGGAGGAACGCGCCGGTTTGCAAGGCGGCGCAGAGGATCTCCACCATGGTGGAGAGACCATAGCCCTTGTGGCCGCCCATCTCCTCGCCCGCGCCGCCCAGCGGCAAGAAGGCGCACTCGTCCCTGAGCAGCCCCTTCAGGATGGCCGCAGTGTTGGTGAGGGGTTCCCCTTGGCCGTCGATGACCCAACCGGCCAGGGCTTCCTTGCCCTCGCGGGCCAGCACTTCAATCTTGCCCCGCTGGGTGATGGAGGTGGCGGCGTCGAACACAAACGGGAAATCTTCGTCGGTGGGGGCGGCGAAGGCGATGGGATTAGTGCCGAGCATGGGTTGAACCCCGAAGGTGGGCGCGACGGAAGGGCGGGCGTTGGTGAACGCCAGGCCGATCTGGCCTTCTCGGGCGGCCATGAGGGCGTAGTAGCCGGCGATGCCGTAATGGGAAGAGTTGCGCACAGCTACAGCTCCCAGCCCATAGGCCTTGGCCTTGGCCATGGCCATCTTCATCGCGTGGTACGAGACCACGTGCCCAAGGCCAAAGCCGCCGTCGAGGACCGCGGTGGTGGGCCCATCCTTGACCACCTTCCACCGTGGATCGGGGAAGATGAGGCCTTTCTTGATCCAGTCGTAGTACATTTTGAGGCGGGACACCCCGTGGGATTCGATGCCCCGGAGGTCGGCGGTGAGGAGGACGTCGGCCACGATGGCTGCATCGGCCGGCGGGGTGCCCACGCGAACAAACACTTGCTGCACAAAGGTGCGCAGCGTCTCCACAGGAACTCTCCGTAGGGTTTCCACACAACCTCCTTTGCTCAGCTCATGCCCGCGGTTTTCGCCCCAGGAGGGCCCCAAGCCGCTGCGGCCAGTCCGTAATGATGCCGGTGACGTAGGGATCGCTGGCCAGCCGCGTCAAGTCCTCCGGCGCGTTGACGGTCCACACGTACACGCCCAACCCAGCTTGGTGGACCTTTTGCGCCATTTGGGGGGTATACGCGCTCAACGAGGGGTTGATGGCTTGGGCGCCGCGGGAGTGCACGTACGTGGCCGGATCGCCAGGCCAACTGAGCACCAACAAAGCGCCGGCGATCTCGGGGGCGAGTCCTTTAAGGTAGCGGATCATTTCGTGGTTGAAGGAAGAGACGATCACCCGGTCCTGCATGTTCAGCTCGCGGATCAAGTCGACCACGCGCTCCACGAGGAGCTTGTCGCTGGGGCTGAGGAAAAACGTGGAGGATTTGAGCTCGATGTTGGCGAACAGATCAAGTTCGCGGGTGAGGGTGAGGGCCTCGTGCAAGGTGGGCACTTTTTCTCCCACAAAGGTTTGGGCCAGTTCCGCAGGGACTTCTCCAGAGGTCAATGTGCCGTAAGGGTCTTGTTGGACAAACCACGAACCCGCGTCCAAACGGCGAATTTCCTCCAACGTGAACTGGTCTACGCGCCAAGGGGAGCGGTTGGGAAATACATCGCGGGCGTTGGTGGTGCGGGTGAGGGCCTCGTCGTGGATCAAGACCGGTTGGCCGTCGGCGGTGAGTCGGACATCAAATTCCCAACCGTCAGCGCCGACCCGCCAAGCGGCGTAAGCCGCGGCCAACGTGTTTTCAGGGGCCAAGGAGCGGGCTCCGCGGTGGGCCAGGATCAACACCTCCTGCCGCAAAGCGCTCTTGGTCAGGGCATTGGTCCCGCTCACACTGGCGAGCACCACACCGATCAACAAGATCCACCCCCAGGTCACAACGCTCATCGCCACCTCCTCATTTGCCGATCTCCACCAGGCCTTTGACCAGCCAGCGCTGAAGAAGCACAACAACGCTTACCGGGACAGCCATGGTCATGATTGTGGCCGCCATGACCAAGTTCCAGTCCATCAAGCTTTCCGAAGTGCCCAGCATGCGCACCAATCCGATGGCCACCGTGTCCATCTGTCGATGGGTGGTGATCAGCAGGGGCCATAGGTATTGGTTCCATCCGTAGACGAACATGACCACAAACAGGGCGGCCAAGCTGGGCTTGCTTAAGGGGAGCACGATGGACCACAGACAGCGTAGCGGGCCTGCTCCGTCGATCTTGGCCGCTTCCAGCAGCTCTTTGGGCATGCTGAGGAACACCTGACGGAACAGCAGCGTTCCCGTAGCAGAGACCATCATGGGCAGCGTCAGACCCACGAAGGTGTTGACCAATCGAAGGTCGGAAGCGATTTTGTAGCTGGGGATAATGCGCACCTCAAGGGGCAGCATGAGGGTGATGAAGATCAGCCAGAAGAAGAAGTTACGAAATGGGAAACGGAAGAACACCACGGCATAAGCAGCCAACACGGACATGACAATCTTGCCCAGGGCGATGGCCATGGCCATGGAAAACGAATTGAGCATCATGATCCGCACGGGAGTTCCGGTCACCCGGTCGCCAGTTCCGTAAGCCCATGCTTGCACGTAGTTTTGCACCAAGTAGGGGCCAGGGGTGAGGGGCATGTGGCCGCGCCCGATGGTGGCGGCGTCGTGGGTCGAGCCAATCAAGGCGATGTAGACGGGGAAAGCGAGCAAAAACGCAGCTCCAAGCAGGACAAAATGCGAGGGAATAGTGGACCAAAGGCGCTTTTGTTTGTTCATGTTCATCCCCCCTCATAATGCACACGGCGCTGGAGAAACCGGAATTGGAAGAAGGTGAGCAGGATGACCACACCCATCAGCATCACCGATTGCGCAGCCGAGCTGTTGATGCGCAGGTTGCGGAACCCGTCCAGATAGACCTTGTAGCAAAGGGTTTCCGTGGCTTTACCCGGCCCCCCCTTGGTCAGCGCGTCGATCACCCCGAACGTGTCGAAGAAAGCATACACAGTGTTCATCACCACGAGGAAAAACGTGGTGGGGGTCAGCAAGGGGAAGATGATGGACCAGAACACGCGGCGGGAGCTGGCTCCGTCGATCATGGCCGCTTCGATGAGTGTTTTGGGGATGGCCTGGAGGCCGGCCAAGAAGAAGATGAAGTTGTAGCTAATTTGGCGGGCCACCGAGGCCAGAATGACCAAAATGAGGGCTTGGGTCCCGTTCAGGTTGTAGTCCCAAGCAATGCCCAAGGCGTGGAGGGCGCGAGAGACAATGCCAATGGACGGCTGAAACATAAATACCCAAAGCACAGCGGACACGGCAGGGGCCAAGGCGTAAGGCCAGATCAGCAAGGTTTTGTAGACCGTAGCGCCTCGCAGCGGTCGGTTGGCGTTGACCGCAAGAAGCAAAGCAATGCCCATGGCGGAAAGCGTGACGGCAGCGGCGAACAGGAAGGATAAGCGGATCGCCCCCAGGTACAGGGGATCGGAAAACAGGGCTCGGAAGTTGTCCAGCCCCACAAACCGGGTTTTCAAACCAAAGGGGTCGGTCTTCATCACGGCCTGTTGCAAGGCCTGGACTGCAGGCCAGATGAAGAAAATGGCTGTGGTCACAAGTTGTGGGGCCATGAGGATGTAGGGAAGGAGCTTGTTGGAAAACACCGCTTCTTTGCGCATAGGGGCTCCTCTGCCCGAGAAAAAGGGGCGCGCCCGTTTGGACGCGCCCCTCGCCGTCGCTTACTTGTACAGGCTCTCAAACTCCCGGAGCAGCTCGTTGCCGCGTCGCACGGCGTTGGCCAGGGCTTCCTGAGCGGTTTGCTGACCAGCCAGCGCTTTCTCGACCTCTTCGTAGATCACGACACGAATGGCCGGCAAGTTCCCCAACCGCAGACCGCGCGTATTGGCGGTGGGGTTGGGGCGAGCCAGCTGGAGGATAGGGATGTCCGCCCCTGGGTTGGCTGCGTAGTAACCCTGCGCTTTGGCCACTTCATAGGCGGCGAAGGTGATGGGGAGGTAGCCGGTGCGCATGTGCCACCAGGCGGCGTTTTCCGGTGTGGAAAGGAATGCGAAGAACTCCGCCACGCCCTTGTAGTGAGCGGCTGTAGCATCGGGGCGGCGCATCACCCACAGCGCGGCTCCACCGATGATCGAGTTCTTAGGTTCAGCAATGAAGTCATCGTAGTACGGGAGGTAGGTCACACCCCACTCAAACTGGGCCTCGCGGACAATGCGGGCACGGAGTGCCGCAGAGGCGATCAGCATGGCCGCTTCTCCGGATGGGAACAACGCGTCGGGCTGAGCGTCCCGTCCACCGTAGGTGAATGAGCCCTCCTTCTGCATATCGATCAGCGTTTGCAGGTGGCGCACAAACAGGGGGTGGTCCAAAGTCAACACCGCGTCCATGCCCTCAAACCCGTTGGAGCGCGTGGCGAAGGGGATGTCGTGGATGGCGGCAAACTGCTCAAACTGGGTCCAGGTCAGCCAAGCACAGGACAGGCCGATCTTCGCCGCCCCTGTGTCCACGATCTGCTTGGCGGCCGCGCGAACCTCGGCCCAGGTGCGCGGCGGGTTGTCCGGGTCCAGACCCGCTCGGCGGAACGCGTCCTTGTTGTACCACAACACTGCCGTGGAGCTGTTGAACGGCATGGCGGCCATGCGCCCATCGGGAAAGCTGTAGTACCCTTTGACCGGCGCGATGTAGGCGTCGGGGTCGAACGGCGTGTTTGTGTCGGCCATGAGCTTGTAGACGGGGTAAATGGCTTCCCCGGCCGCCAACATGGTCCCTGTGCCCACTTCAAAGATTTGTACGATGTGCGGAGCTTCGCCCGCGCGATAGGCGGCAATCGCAGCCGTCATCGTGTCCGCATATGAACCCTTGTACACCGCGTTGACGAAGTACTTGTCTTGCGAAGCGTTGAACTTGTCCACCAGCTCCTGAACAGCCTTCCCTAGGTCACCGGTGAGGGCATACCAGAACTGAATCTCGATCCTCTGCTGCCCAAGGCCCACCGCAGCCCAAACCAGTACACCCACAACCAAACTCCAAAAAGCCTTCCGCATCATGGACTTCCTCCTTTCTTACCCACTTAGGTTTTGGAAACGCACCTGGCGACCAACAACCTGAGCGCCGGCTCCCACCTCCTTCCCAATCCGTCGAGCTCGAGCATAAGGAACCTCAATCATAGCTTGGTGGCCGATCCCTTGCACGCTGGGCAAGGAGGAGGCTCCCCAAGTGGCCGGGCAGGGCAGCACAGCTCATAATGGGGTCGGAAGTCATCGCGGTGTTTCTGGAGGGGTGGACCATGAAAGGCAGGGCAGGTTTGGGGTTGACGGTGCTGATCGGGCTGGTATTGGCCGGGTGCCAAGGGGGACTGCCAGGGCGGCCCCCTGTGGCGGGGTTTGTGTGCACCCCCGACAACGGGGAGGTGCCCCTCTTTGTCCGTTTCGAGTGCCACTCCTTCGATCCGGACGGCACCATTGTCTTCCGGGTGTGGGATTTTGGCGACGGCACGGTCATCGAGAACGCGCCGGCCACCTACATTCACCGCTACGACGCTGAAGGCACCTACTACCCCACGCTCACGGTGCGGGACAATCAAGGCCTTTCCACCACCGCGCGGGCGGTGGTGCACGCTGGTCTCTCCTACCCTCTGGACGTGGTGGAGTGGCAGGTGGAGCCCATCTACTACGGCCAGCGGGTGGTGGGCCGGGTGCGCAACATCGGCGAGCGCAAGATCAACATCGGTCGGGTGGCGGTCCGCTTCTACGACAAAGACTGGAATTTGGTGCGCGAGCGGTCCAAAACCCTGGGGGACATCCCCCCGGGCGGGGAACAGATTTTCGAGATCACCGTGGCGCTCACCATGGCCGAAGTGGGCGGCGCACCCAAAGCCACAATTTATACCGAGGTCATCCACGCCGATGAGCCGCTGTCCCCCCACCCGGGGCCTTAGGGGACAACAATCCCGGACTGGGTCAGCAAGTTGAGAAGGTGGCGCAAGTCCTCGATGCGCACGCCCCACACGCCGCCCACGATCCCATTGGACTGCACAAAGACCGTAAACGGATAGCGCAGGCTTTCGGAGAGCTGGTATTGCCGCGTCACCTGGGCTCCGGGGTCCCACACCACAGGAAACGTGATCCCTAGCTCAGCCACGATGCGCGGGGCCTCGCTTAGGCGCTCAGGGCAGATGCCCACCACCCGCACTTGGTCTCCCCATCGGCGGTGAAAGTCCTCAAGCAACACCAGGTCGTGCTTACACGCTCCACACCATGTGGTCCAAAAGGCGAGGATCATGGGCTGCCCTTGGGCGCGGGTGGTGTCAAAACCCCCGTGGACACCGGTCAGGGAGAACGCAGGGGCAGGGCGGCCCACGATGGGGAACAGGCCCTCCCCGGGCCGGGTCGGCCGGGGTTGGAGAAGCCAGGTACCCACCAGCAAACCCACCAGGAGGACCACCAACAGCCAGGTTCGTTCACCCATGGGGGCGAAGAAGCCAAGCGGCTTGCGCAAGCTGGCCAAAGGCCAAGCCACCATCACCCGGGGGCACGGCGCGGTGGCTGCGGAACCGGAATCCAGCTTTCTCCACCACTTCCTGGACTGTGGCGGCGATGGCGTGGTTGACGGCTACCCCTCCGGTGAGGCCGATGTCTTCTACCCCGGCGGTGCGCGCAGTGTGCACGGCGACCTCCGCCAGGCCTCGGGCCATGGCTTCCTGGGCTGTGGCCGCGATATCGTGAGGACGGGCGCCCTGCTCCCGGGCTTCGGCCAAACCTCGGAACAAGGCCACGGTGTCCACAAGCAGGCGGTCAGGGCCGGGGACAATGGGCGCGGTCAGTCCCAGGGGTCGACCGCGGGCGGCCGCCGCCTCCAGCTTCATGGCTGGTTCGCCTTCGTAGGTGCGCTCGCGACAAATCCCCAGCCAGGCGGCTACGGCGTCCAGGAATCGACCGGCTCCGGTGGTGAAGGGGCAGTTCAACTGGCGGTCGATCTGCAGCAAAACGGCCTGCAGTTCGCGCTGGGAAAGCCCTGAGGCGCGCGGATCAAGCCCTGCGGCCTGAAGGAAACTTGCGGCCATGCGTCCCGGCCGCAGCGTGGCCAAATCCCCTCCTGGCAAGGGCACGGGCCGCAATGACCCCTTCCGCTCGAACTTTCCTTCCCGCCAAAGGATCACTTCTCCGCCCCACGCCTGGCCGTCCAGTCCGTAGCCGTAGCCGTCGGCGGCGATGCCCACGAGGGCTGAAAGGCCGTGCTCGGCGGCCAACCCGGCCACGTGGGCCACGTGGTGCTGCACAGGGATGGGTTCGCCCAGCTGCTGAGCCAGCCGGCTGGTGGCAAAGCGGGGGTGCAGGTCGCATGCGATGTTTCGCGGCTGAGGGATGTGCAGCAGCCGCAGCAGGTGCTGCAGGGCCTCCACCAAAAATTCCTCGGTTTCCACGTGCTCGGTGTTGCCGATGTGTTGGGAGAGGTGGGCCTGGCCGCGGTGGTAGACGCCCACGGTCACGTTGAGGTCACCGCCCAACGCCAGAAGGGGCTCCTCCCCAAGGTCTACGGGGATGGGCTCGGGCACCCAGCCGCGCGAGCGGCGCAGGAACACGGGGGCCCTGGCGGCCACGCGCACCACGGAGTCGTCGCAGCGGGCCACGATGCGCCGGTTGTGGAGCAAGAAGCTGTCGGCCACACCGGCCAGCTCGGCCAAGATCCGCTCGTCCGCGATGAGCATGGGCCGGCCGGGGAAGTTGGCGCTCGTCATCACCAACGGGAAGTCCAGCTGCTCAAACAACAAGTGGTGGAGGCCGGTGTAGGGGAGCATTACGCCCACGGTGTGCAGGCCTGGGGCCACCGAGGGGGCCAGGTACCCCTGGCGCTGGGGGAGAACTACGATCGGGCGACGGAACGAGCGCAAGAGCTCCCACTCCTGCGCTGTGGGGGCGGCGAATTTTTCCACCAGGTCTTCGCGGGCCATGAGGGCGAACGGCTGGCCCGGCCGGCCCAGCCGGCGCCGCAGCTCGGCCACCACCTCTTCGCGCGTGGCGTCGCAGGCCAGGTGCGTCCCCCCCAAACCTTTGATGGCCACGATCTCGCCGCCCTTGAGGGCGTCCACGGCCCGCTGCACAGGGTCGCCCTCGACCTCCCGACCCTCGCGCACAAACCGCAGTCGGGGGCCGCACACGGGGCAGGCGATCGTTTGGGCATGGTAGCGGCGGTCCGCTGGGTCTTTGTATTCCCGCTCACAACTTGGGCAGAAGGGAAAGTCGCGGAACGCGGTGCGGGGCCGGTCGTAGGGCAGGCCCTCGATCACCGTGAACCGCGGCCCGCAATCGGTGCAGCTCGTGGCCCAGTAACGGTGGAACCGACTTTGAGGGCTGAAGATGTCCTCCACGCAGGCTGAACATGTGGCCACATCGGGGGGAATCGTGCCCTGTCCCTCCCCTCCGCCCTTGGAGGGCAGGATCTGGAACGTTTCCTTGCCCAGCGGGACGAGGTCGTATTGCTCGACGTGGGCGACCCGGGCCAGGGGCGGGGCCCGGTGCAGCAGGTCATCGACGAACTGTTCGATCTTGTGGGGCTGTCCCTCCACCTCGATTTCCACACCCGCATCGCCCAAGTTGCGCACGAACCCGGCCAAGCCGTGGTGGAGGGCGGTGCGGTACACAAACGGGCGGAACCCCACGCCCTGCACCGTGCCTTGCACGAGGATTTTGCGGCGCACGCGCTCGGACATCGAAACGGGCATTATAGCCGCCCCTCGCGCGGGCCTGTCAGCTGTCCGTTGGGGAAGGGACGTCGGTGGTTGGCGCAATCCCAACCTGGGCGTGAAATGAGAGGCCATGGTGCACGTGGAGGTGGACACCGCGGCGATCCGGGGGAACCTGGAGCGGTTGCGGGCCTGGCTTCCCCGACGGGTGGCCCTCATGCTCGTGGTCAAGGAGGACGCCTACGGCCATGGGCTGGTCCCTGTGGCCCGTGCAGTCCGGGACTTGGTGGACTGGTTCGGGGTGGCCTGGGTTTCTGAGGCCCGGGCCTTGCGGCGGGCCGGCATTGCGGCGCCCGTGTTCCTCATGATCCCCCCGGTGGGAACCGAGCTTGTGCAGGCCGTGCGGGAAGGCTTTCATCTGCCCCTGGGGGACCTGGGCATGGTCGAGGAGATCGAAGCTGCGGCCCGCCGGGCGGGCAAACAGGCCCTCGTGCACATCGAGGTGGACACAGGGATGGGGCGGTTCGGCCTTCTTCCCGAAGAGGCCGAGCTGGCCTGGCAAAAGTTGGATCGGAGGAGGGTCGAGGTTGTGGGCCTCTACTCCCACCTTTCTTCCGCCAGCGGGCACACCTTGGAAGACCTGCACTTCACGCGTGCGCAGGTGTGGTGGTTCCGCAAGTTTTTGGAGGAATGGGAGCACCGCGGGATTGAGGTTCCTTGGCGGCATCTGGCCAACTCGGCGGCGGTGCTGGCGTTCGATGAGGCCACTGCCCCTCCCCTCAACATGGTGCGCATCGGTACGGCCGCCTACGGGTACCCGGAAGGGCCAGGGCAGCCGCCGGTGGAGCTCGTTCCCGCTGCGCGGGTGTGGACCCATGTGGCTGCGGTGCGGAACCTACCCCGTTCTTGGCCCGTAGGCTACGCCCGTCAGTACGTGACGCCGGCGCCCCAGCGCGTGGCCATTCTGGCGGCCGGCTACGGGGACGGCCTGCGCCCTGAACTGCGCCGGGTGTTCATCCGCGAGCAAGAAGCCCCGCTGTTGGGCAAGCTGGGCATGGACACCGTGGCCGCGGACGTCAGCCACGTGGAGCGGGTGCAGAGAGGAGACAGGGCTGTGCTTTTTGGTCCGGGGATCAGCTATCCGGACTGGATCTGCCCCGTACTTGTCCCGGTTTTGCTCTCTTCCCCTCGCCGTTGGCACCACGAAGCGCCGACTTAACACGGACCTGTTTCTTTGGGGCGGGCCACCAGTGGGTAAAGAGAGGGTATTCCAACTGGGCGATCTCCAGCAGCGTCTGGTGAAGGAAACCGCAGGCCAGCCGTGTCTTCCACGTCCCAAACCCTCCCCCACCACGTGCAGCTTGTACAGGGATCAAGAAAAGACTTGTTGTGCCCTCTTTTTTCTCCCGCCGTTTCCACCTGGCATAACGCCGCATGCGCGCCGGGTTCACGGCGTTCAAGGTTACCCTATTCCCCTGGGCTTGTCTTGTAATCTTCGTTCCCAATGTGATAGAAAATCGCTCTTCCCTCCCCCGGCGGGAGGGAGTTGGTGGGAAGGGGAGAATTCACTCCCTCCCCCTCGAAGGGGGATTTGAGAGACAAGCCTTTATGGGGCTGATCCGGCCCAAGAGCCGGCCAAGCACCTGTGGTTCTGGATCGAGAACCGAGGTCCAGGCCGGGTGAAGGTAACCTTCGAGTGGGAACCCGGCTACGAAGCCAAGGACTTGGCTCAGGAGTACATCCTTGAGCCCGGGGCCTTCATTACCAAGGGCGGACCCCACACCTGGCGGGCGTCCAAGGTCACGGTGGAGGAGTTGGACGGGAAGCGCGACACGGTGGTGCTGTACAACTTCCCCTAAGGGGAGATGGGGGCGGGGTTGGCGCCCCGCCCCCTGTCCCAGCATGTGGGCGTACATTGTGCGGCGGTTATTGCTGATCCCCCCTCTTCTGTTTGGGGTCACCGCCCTTATTTTTGCGATGCTGCAACTCCTCAGCCCGTGGGAGCGGGTGGCCGCCTATGTCTCCGACCCCGCGGCTTTGCGTGAGGGGCGGGATGAACTCGAGCTGTTGATCAAGAAGTACGGTTTGGACCAACCGGTCCATGTGCAATACCTCGAATGGATCAAAGGGGTGTTCCGGGGTAATTTGGGTTGGTCGGAGGCGGCCCGCATGCCCACCCTCCAAGCCATTGCTCACTACCTGCCTGCTTCGTTTGAATTGACCTTATGGGCCGCGGTTCCCCTCTTAATCATCGGCGTCTGGCTTGGCGTTTTGTCCGCCGTTCATCACAACCGCTGGATCGATCATGTCACGCGGTTTATTTCCATCACAGGCTGGTCCTTTCCCACCTTTGTATTTGGGCTTATCGTGCTCATGATCTTTTACGGGGCTTTGGGGTGGTTTCCCCCGGGACGTTTGAGCACTTGGGCTTCCCTTGTGGTCAACGACCCTGCACAGTTCCGCGCTTTTACCGGGATGTACTCCATTGACGCTTTGTTGAACGGGCGCCTCGATATCTGGGCCGACGCTGTGCGGCACTTGGTTCTCCCGGCCCTAACGTTGGCCTACTTAAGTTGGGCCCTCCTGGTGCGGGTGACGCGCAGTTCCATGTTAGAGACGCTGCGACAAGAATACGTGCAAACCGCGCGGGCCAAGGGGCTGCCGGAGAAACGGGTGATTCATCGCCATGCCAAGCGCAACGCCCTCATACCGGTGGCCACTGTGGGCGGCATGATGGTCATCGGCCTTCTCAACGGGGTTGTCATCACCGAGACGATTTTCAACTACAAGGGGTTAGGGTACTGGTTTGCCTACGCAGCACGGCAGTTGGATATCCCTGCGGTGCTGGGGTTCACTATGTTCAACGGCGTTTTAATGGTGGTGGGCAACCTCGTGGTGGACATTTTGTACGCTGTCATCGACCCGCGGGTGAGGCTGGAATGAAAACTTTAAAGAAGCTTGTTTCCAACCCGCTTTCTTTGCTGGGGTTGGTGCTTGTACTTTTGTTTGTAGCCATGGGAATAACGGCGCCATGGCTGGCCCCGCCCTGGCAGCCCACCGAGCCTTACCGAATTCCGCGCCATGGCTTCCGGGCAGAACCGCGGCCGCCCAACTGGACCGCCTGGAAGACATTTCCGCCACCGTGGCGCCAGCGCCCCTTGGGCACCTCCGAAGGACAGTATGACATTTACTACGGCATCGTTTGGGGGACACGCACGGCTTTCCGAGTGGGCCTTATCATCACGGGCTTTGCGGTTTTGGTTGGGCTTGTCATCGGCTCGGTGGCCGGTTACTTCGGAGGATGGCTGGATGAGGCCCTCATGCGCATCACCGAAATTTTCATGGCTTTTCCCTTCTTGATTGCGGCCATCGCCCTCACCTCCGCTTTGGGGCGGGGCATCACGAACATCATGATCGCCTTGATCGCTTTCAGCTGGCCGGGTTACGCGCGCTTGATCCGGGGTGACATCCTTGCCCTGCGTGAAAGGGATTATGTGTTGGCGGCGCGGGCTTTGGGGGCGTCGCATCGCCGAATCATCTTCCACCACATTCTCCCCAACGCCATTTTCCCTACTTTGGTCGTGGCTTCCATGGACATCGGCTCCATGGTGTTAAGTTTCAGTGCCCTCAGCTTCTTGGGCCTGGGGGCCGAGGTGGGCTATGCCGACTGGGGGCAGATGATCAGCTTTGCCCGGGAGTGGATGCTGGGCACTGTGGGGGGCAATCCCTTGCAGTACTGGTATGTCGTGGTCTTCCCCGGTATGGCGATCCTCCTTTTTGTGCTCGGTTGGAACCTTATCGGCGACGCGTTCCGCGACATTGTGGACCCCAGGTTGCGGCGGGTTCGGGGATAGGAGCTCCCGTTGTCCTGGTTAGCTTATCCACGCGGTGTCCTCTTTGCCGAAGGAATCCCGGTGGCCGAGCTGGCGGAACGCTTTGGGACCCCCCTCTACGTGTACAGCGCCCCGCAAATCCGAGACAATTTGGACCAGCTAAGGAGGGCATTTTCTGGTCTGCCTATCCGCCTTTTCTACGCCGTTAAAGCAAACGCTAACCGAGCCATTTTGACGATCTTGGCCCACGAAGGCCTGGGGGCGGAGGTGGTATCGCGCGGTGAACTCGAACGGGCCTTGCGCGCGGGCTTTCGCCCCGAGCACATCTTGTTCACTGGTGTGGGAAAGACTTCGGACGAAATCGCATTCGCTTTGACCCAAGGGATTTTTGCTCTGGTCGTCGAATCGCTGGAGGAGCTTCAAGCCGTCTCGGAAATTGCCCAGAGAAAAGGCCGGCGGGCCCGCGTGGGCTTGCGCATCAATCCCGCTTTGGATCCTGGAACACACCCCCATTTGGCCACAGGGAAAGGGGGTAGCAAATTCGGTATCGACCCTGCCCATGTGGAACAAGCCCTCCCCGCGATCGGCTTGAGTCCCCATCTATCTTTGGCTGGATTTCACGTCCATCTGGGGTCCCAGATCGCCGTGGTTGAGCCTTATTTGGCGGCTTTTGAGCTCTTGGTGGGCCTTTGGCGGAAGGCGCAGGATTACGGCCTTTCGCCCTCGTTTTTGGACTTGGGCGGGGGCTTTGCCGTCCCCCATCAGGGCGACGAGCACTTCCCCTTTGAAAAACTGGTTTCCGCCATTAAGGAGCGAATACCGGTGGGGGGCCAAGTGTTGTTCGAGCCGGGGCGGTTTCTTGTCGCCGAAGCCGGGGCCTTGCTCACCCGGGTATTGTACGTCAAAGAAGTGCGCGGAAAGAGGTTTGTGGTGGTAGACGCTGGGATGAACGACCTTCTGCGGCCCGCTTTGTATGGAGCTGTGCATCCGGTTTGGCCGGCCGAGCTTCGACCCGGTCCCCGCCTCCGCGTGGACCTGGTGGGGCCAGTGTGTGAGAACGCCGATTCTTTCGGGCAGGAGCTGGAACTTCCGCCTTTGCACCCCGGCGATGTTTTGGCCATCGGTCAAGCCGGAGCTTACGGATTTGCCATGGCTTCCCAGTACAATTCCCGCCCGCGTCCAGCCGAGGTTCTCCTTTTACACGGCGAGGCTTACTTGATAAGGCGCCGGGAAACCCTGGAAGACCTTTGGCAAGGAGAGGAAGTGCCGCCATGTCTCGATGGGTAACCACCACCGTAGCTGATTTGCGAAGGGAACCCAAAGACAACGCGGAGCGCGTCTCCCAACTCATCCTTTTTTCCCCATGCCAAGAACTGGAGTACCACGAGGGCTGGTGGAAGGTGCAAGGACCGGACGGTTATCAGGGGTGGATCAAGGAATCCCTTACCGCTCCTGGAGAGCCCCCTCTTCCCCGGTGGAAGGTATGGGTGCCCGTGGTGGTGGTACGCGACGAAAAAACCGGCCGTGTACTTGGCCGCATGCCTTTGGATACCCGATTTTCCGGAGATACCGGTCCCCAGGGCTTAAGGATCACCTGGCTGGACGGTCGCGTGGGCCAGGTGCCCCATGAGGCCGTGCGTGCCCATCACGAAGAGGGGACCCTAGCTGACCTCCTCTCCTTGGCGCGGGAGCTTGTGGGCGTGCCTTACCTTTGGGGCGGGACCTCGCCCTTTGGCTTCGACTGCTCAGGTCTTATTCAGCGCTTATTCCACGTGGTGTTCAACCGTTGGCTACCCCGGGACTCCCAGGACCAAAAGGAGTGCGGGAAAAAGATTTTGCGCCTGGAAGATCTCCAACCTGGGGATGTGCTGTGCTTCCCTGGGCATGTGGGCCTTTGGCTGGGGCAGGGGGAGATGCTCCACGCCAGCGGACGGGAACATAAGGTCGCGGTCACGCGGCTCCTGCCCCCGGAAGGACCGTATGGGGAATGGCTTGTTGCCAAATTCCTTTGGGGTGTGCGTCTAAGGGGGTGAAAGTGGTTCAGCCACCGAAAGGCCGACGATGGCGAGGTCCCGGCCTTCCACGACCTCGGCCCGGCTGCCGCAGCGCGGGCACTGCAGCACAGGCACAGCCCAGTGCCACCCTTCCTCGCTGAGATAGTTCACCGGACCTGTGTAGCCGCACGGCGCGCAGCGCACCTTCACCGGAACCTTTTCCAACTCCAACTCAGAGCCCGCAAGCTCCGTGCCCTCGGTGAGGATGCGCCACGCCTCCTTAAGCGCCTCTTCAGAAAGCACCAGGAGCTCGCCTTGACGCACGTGCACCTTGGCAATCCGGCTGGTTAGAGGGTGCTGACGCAGATGCTCACGGAGGGCATCCAGCAGGCCCAGGGCAAGGGAGTACTCGTGCATCAGAAGCCCAACGCGGCCAGGAGCTCGTCCACCCCCCGGCCGCTGCGGGCCGCGGTGAACACCACCTTGCCGTGGGGGTTCAGTTTGCGGTAATCCTCGGCCAGCTTCTCCGGGTTCACGCCCACAAAGGCGGCCAAATCGACCTTGTTGATGGCCAAAATATCGGTCTGGGCAAAGATCTTGGGGTGCTTGCGCACCATGTCGTCGCCCTCGGTCACGGAGATGACCACCACGTCCGCATCCGTACCCAGGGGAAAATCCGCTGGGCATACCAGGTTGCCCACGTTTTCCACAAACAGCACGTCCACTTGGTCCAAGGGGAAGTTTTCCAGGACGTGGCCCACGCCGTGGGCGTCGAGGTGGCATTGGTCGCCGGTGTTGAGGTTGGCGGCCACAAGGCCGGCTTCCCGGAAGCGCCGGTAATCGTCGTCCCCGGCCACGTCGCCGGCGATGGCCCCCACCCGAAGGCCGCGTGCCCCGAGTTTTTCCGCCATGCGCAGGATGAGCAGGGTCTTGCCCGAGCCAATGGCCCCCATCACGTTGAACGCCCTCACCCCGCGGGCCTTGAACCTCTGGTAGTTCTGCTCGGCCAGCTCTAGCTGCCGCTTGAACACGTCCTTGGCCCCCACGTGAATGTCGTGCATAACTGGCTGGGATGTTAACTCCACCCCTTCGCGGCGCAACTTGGGTTGCCCCATCCCGGGGCTTGGACTTGCACGGCGGCGAGGGTCGAGGTATAGTCCGCTTCCGTATGCGCAAGGTGGCGCAGTGGGCGGCGACCGCGGTCCTGGCGTTCGCCGTTTATCTTGTGCTGGCTACCTTTACCGGCTCGTGGGGCGTGTGGGCGCCCGATGAGCTTCTGGCTGGGCTGGTGCTCGCTGTGCTGGTGGGGCTGGCCACGGGCGCGTTCGTGTGGGCCCGGGGCGGTTGGCGGCTGCTCCACCCCAAGCGCTGGCTTTCGTTGCTCATCTACATCCTCGGTCCGTTCCCCCTGGCCATGGCCCGGGCCAACCTCGACGTGGCCTGGCGGGTCATCACCGGCAAGATCCGTCCCGGTATCGTCAAGTTCAACCCCAACCTCAAAACCGACTTTGGCCGCACGTTCCTGGCCAACTCCATCACCCTCACCCCCGGCACCCTCACCGTGGACATCGACGAACAAACCGGGGACTTTTACGTGCACTGGATCAACGTGACGAACGAGAACCCCACCCCCGAGGAGGTATGCGGGCCGTTCCCTCGGTGGGCGAGGAGGGTGGCAGAATGATTGTAGAGCTGGGTTTTGCGGCCGCGGCCGCGGCGCTGGTGGCGTTCGCGTTGGTGTGCACCATCCGGTTGACCATTGGGCCCACGGCCGCGGACCGGGCTGTGGCGTTGGACACCATCAACACCCTGGTCGTGGCCACGATGGCCTTGGTAGGGGCGGCGTTCCGGTTGGTCGTGTTGCTGGACGTGGCCCTGGTCTACGCGCTGCTTTCTTACGTGGGGACGCTGTACATCGCCCGCTACTTGGAAGGGGGGTCGTGGTGAACGCCCTCATCTACGCCCTGCTTGCTGTGGGGACGGTGTTCAACGGGCTGGGGGCGGTGGCCCTTATCCGCTTCCCCGACGTGTACACCCGCGTGCACGGGGCCACGAAATGCACCACCTTCGGTTCGATCTTCTCCCTGTTGGGGGTGGCGGTGTACGGGATTTGGCAGGGCGGGGGTTTGGGCGGCACCATGGCCGTGCGCGCCTTCTTAGCCCTTGTCTTCCTGCTTCTTACCAACCCTACAGGGTCGCACGCCCTGGCGCGGGCGGCCCACCGCTCGGGGATCAAGCCGTTCCGGGCTGTGGTGGACCGGTTGGAGGAGAAGAAATGACGCTGTGGGGCGTTCTCATGGTCCTGACGCTGGTGCTCACGGTGGTGAGCGCGGCCTTGGCCGTGTGGCTGAGGGACCTTCTGGCCGCGGCGCTGGCTTTGGGGGCCATGGGCTTGTTCCTTTCGCTGGCCTTCTATCTCCTGCAGGCCCCGGACGTGGCCATCGCGCAAGCGGGGATCGGCGCGGCATTGACCACGGCCATTTTCATCTTGGCCATTCGCAAGACGCGGCGGAGGGAGGAAGAGGAATGAAGCGTTGGTTGAGGATGGCTGCGTTTTTGGTGGTGGCGGGGGCGTTGCTGTTGGCCGCCACCCAAATGCGCCCGTTTGGGGTACCGCGTCTTGCGGAGATGGACCTGTACTTCAACCGCTATTCCCAAGAGGAAGTGGCCGCCAACAACGCCGTGACCGCCGTTGTGTTCGATTACCGGGGTTACGACACGCTGGGCGAGGCCACGGTGCTGTTCACCGCCGTTGTGGGCGTGGCCCTGATTTTGCGGAAGGTGAAACGATGAGCGTGGTGGTGCGCACGATCGCGCGGTTGCTCGTCCCCGTGGCCCTGGTGTTCGGGACGTATGTGATCATGCACGGCCACCTGACTCCTGGGGGAGGATTCCAAGGCGGGGCTGTGGCCGCCTCCGCGCTGGCTCTGATCGCGGTGGCCTTCAGCGCCAAGGACCTTGAACGGTGGAAGGGCTTGTTGTCCGCGCTGGAAAGCGCAGGCGGCATCGCCTTTGTGGTGTTCGCGTTCTTGGGCGTGGGGTTTACGTTCTTCGCCAATGCCATTGCCGGGATGGGGGGATTGTTCGGTCAACCCGTGGACTACGGCCCCAATCCCGGCTTTCTCAACACCTCCGGCACCCTCGCCCTTATGAACTGGGCTGTGGGGTTCAAGGTCCTCGCCGGGTTGAGTTCGGTGATCATTCTGTTCGCTTTGTTCGGGGAGGGTGAGGGCAAGGAATGATCGGGAACTTCCCGTTTGTGGTGTGCATGGTGCTCGTGGGGCTTGGGTTTTGGACCATCCTCACCCGCCGCAACCTCGTCAAAATCGTGATTGGCCTGGGCCTCATCGAAAGCGGGGTCAACCTGTTCCTGGTGGCCCTGGGTTACGTGCGGGGCGGGGTGGTTCCCATCTACACCTACGCGCCGGGGGAGGCCACCATGGTGCTGCCCACCCCCCAGGCGTTGACGCTGACCAGCATCGTGATTGGCCTGGCCACCACGGCGCTCATGTTGGCGTTTGCCGTCGTGCTGTACAAACACCGCGGGACGTTGGACGCCCGCAAGATCCGGGAGCTGCGCGAATGAGTGTCCATGCCCCCATTTTGGCTATTGCCGTGCCCCTCCTGGGCGGGTTTGCCGCGCCGTTGTGGGGCAAGCTCCACCGCGGCCTGCGCGACCTGTGGGTGTACCTCGTGTTGGCGTTCACCGCAGCGATGGTGATTTGGACGGCGGTACAGGTGCTGAGGGACGGCGTGGTGGTGTACACCTTGGGGGCGTCGGCCCCGCGGGAAACTGTGGTCAGCGCGGGGTTCCCCATCCGCATCATCCTGGCGGTGGACGGGATGGGGGCGTTGATGGGGCTCATCGCCCTGTTGGTGGCCGCGGTGGGGTTCGTATACGCCCGCTGGTACCTTGCCGAGGAGGAGGGCAAGACGCTGGCCCTGGCCCTGAGCCTCCTGCTGTGGGCAGGGATCCTGGGCATGGCCTACACCGGCGACTTGTTCAACTTCTTTGTGTTTCTGGAGGTCACGAGCATCGCCGCCTGCGCCCTCATTGGCTACCGCACGTGGGCGGCCCGGGGCGTGGAAGCGGCGTTCAAGACCATGGTCATGTACACCACCGGTGGGCTTTTGGTGTTGTTGGCCGTTGCCCTTTTGTACGGGGAGTACGGGGCCCTGAACTTGGCCTATGTGTCCAAGCTCCTGCGTGGATCGCTCGTGGACAAGATTGCGCTGGGGTTGCTTTTGGGCGGGCTTCTGATGAAAGCAGGGGCTGTGCCGGTGCACTTCTGGGCCCCGGACGCCTACGGCGAGGCTCCGGCCCAGGCCGTGATCCTCCTGGTGGCCAACACGCAGGTTTCTCTGTACGGGCTTATGCGTTTCTTGTTTACGCTCTACGGCGGGCTGAGCGACGCCGGAGTGGGCTGGCTTGTGGTGGCTTTAGGCGTCTTGACCCTCGTCGTGGCGGCCCTGATGGCGGTGGTGCAGACGGACCTTGGGCGGCTTGTGGCCTTCGGGGCCGTCTCCCAGATCGGGTTCATGCTCCTTGGGTTTGGCGTGGCCTACACCGTGCTTGTGGAGCGGCCGGCCTACGGCCTTGTGGCCCTGCGGGGCGGGATCTTCCACATGCTCAACGACGCGGCAGCCATTGGACTTCTGTTCTTGGGCATTGGGGCGATGGAGCGAGCTATGGGAAGCCGGGATCTCCGCCAATTGGGCGGGCTGGCCCATGATCTCAAATGGACCGCGGGGTTCTTCTTCTTGGGTGCCCTGGCCTTGGCCGGCATTCCTCCCCTCAATGGGTTCGCTTCCAAGTACCTCATCTACGAGTCCAGTTTCCGCTTGTCGCCCATTTTGTCCGCCTTGGCTGTTTTGGCTTCGATTCTGCTTTTGGCCGTATTCGTGCGCGCGTTCCAAGGGGCGTTTCTGGGGCCGCGGCTGAAAAACCCTGAGCCCGTACCCACAGGGATGCTCGTGGCCATGGGAATTCTCGCCCTGTGTGTGCTGGCCTTCGGCCTGTTCCCGGACCTCATCGTCCGCTCCATCGTCGATCCTGCGGCCAAGGCCCTGTGGACCGGTCGCAGCCTGTACCTTGCTGCGGTGTTGGGAGGGTAAATGCAGCTGACAACCGGTGAGGGCTTTTGGACACCCCTGGTGTGGGTGGCGGCTGCGGTGGCCACCGTGCTGTTGGCGCTCCTTCTGTGGTCCCGGTCCCAACGGGCGTACAAGCGGGGTACTGAACAGGATCTCCCCTTCGTGTCCGGCGAAAAAGTGGAGGGGGCCCACGTGGGGGGCCAGCACCTGTACTGGGGATTTGTCGAGGGGTTGAAGCCCCTTGTTGATCGGCTACGATGGTTCCACACCGGCTTTGTCGGTGATTACGTGGCGTGGTTTGTGGCCATCTTGGCCGTGGTGTTGTTGATCGTGCTTGTGTAGGAGGAGTGATGGGCCTTTCTTCGTTCAAGCGGGCGTTGTGGGTGTTCCACGTGGCCACCGGCTCGTGCAACGGGTGCGATATCGAGATTGTGGCCGCCCTTACCCCCCGCTACGACGTTGAGCGGTTCGGCATTCGCTTGGTGGGCTCGCCGCGGCACGCTGACGTGCTTCTTGTGACAGGCCCGGTCACGCGGATGATGGCCGAGCGCCTCAAAAGAATTTACGAGCAAACACCCGACCCCAAGGCCGTGGTGGTGGTCGGCGGTTGCGGTTCCACCTCCGGGGTGTTCTACGAAAGCTATAACGTGGTGGGGCCGGTGGACCAGATCATCCCCGTGGATGTGTACGTCCCCGGCTGCCCGCCCAGGCCGGAGGCGATCATCGACGGTGTGGTCAAAGCGGTGGCCAAGCTGGAGGCGGCTGTGGGGAGGAAGGCATGACCGCGGATCGGGTGCTGCAAGGTCTGAGCGAAGCCCTGGGGCCGCGGCTGCGGGCGGAGCTTCGTCCCCGGGTGGTGGGCGTCAGGCGGCCGCGGGAGCTGCAAGAGCTTTGGTGCGAAATCGACCGCGCGGATTTGTTGTTGGCCGTGAAAACCCTCAAAGATTTGGGCCCGCTCCACATCTCCATCATCTCCGGCCGCGATGCCGGCGAGACGATTGAGCTTCTGTACCACCTGGCCGTTGGATTCGGCACCGAAGGGGGCGAGGTCATGGTGACCTTCCGCCTTCAGGTGCCCAAGGCGGACCCCGTGGTCCCCTCCATCACTGGCCTGCTGCCCGGGGCGGAGACCACCGAGCGGGAGAAGATCGAGTTTTTAGGCGTGGATTTCGCGGGTATTCCCAACCGGGCGCATGTGTTCCTACCCGATGACTTCCCGTATCATCCCTGGCGCAAGGACGAGCCTGGGCTGGCCACCACCATCAAGCGCATGGTGGAATGGGAGGAGAAGGAAGATGGCGGATCGGGAACTGCAGGATAACCCGGGCATTCCGGTGCTGGCCGAGAAGGTGAAAGCGGAGGCGCCCGCGGTGGAGAAACAACCCGCGCCGGCCCCCACCACCTACGAAATCCCCATTGGCCCCATCCACCCGGCCCTCAAGGAGCCCATTCGCCTCACGTTCAAGGTCGAGGGGGAACGCATCCGCGGTGTAGAGGTGCGCACGGGGTTTGCCCACCGGGGCATCGAGTTCATGGGCACCAAGCGCAACCTCATCCAGGTGCTGTACCTCTCCGAGCGCATTTGCGGCATCTGCTCGGTTTCCCATCCCATTGCGTTCACGCAAGCGGTGGAGCGAGCGGCCGGCATTGAAGTGCCTCCGCGGGCGCAGTACATCCGGGTCATCATTTCCGAGCTGGAGCGGATCCACTCCCACCTGCTTTGGGCGGGCGTGGCCGCCCACGAGCTGGGGTTCGATACGCTTTTGCACCTCACGTGGAAAGTGCGCGAAAAGGTGCTGGACATCCTGGAGGAGCTGAGCGGCAACCGCATCGACTACGCGATTCCCATCATGGGCGGGGTGCGGCGGGACATCGCCCCCGAACAGTACCCCAAGGTTTGGGAGATGATCCGCTACTATCGGGGCCTTCTTGACGAGCTGGTGGATGCGTTTTTGCGCGATCCCACGGTGGAAGCGCGCACGCGGGGCGTGGGCGTGCTGGAGCCTGCGGAGGCCGAAGCCTTGTGCGCGGTGGGCCCCACCGCCCGGGCTTCCGGGCTGCGCAAGGATGTGCGCCAGGATCGGCCCTACCTCGTCTACGGCGATTATGACGTCAAGGCCATCACCCCGGCCGACTACGGGCTTACCCCCCTGGGCGACGTCTACGACAAAACTGTGGTGCGGCTCCTGGAGGTGGGCCAGTCGCTGGCTCTCATCGAGCGCTGCCTGGAGGACATGCCGCCTGGGCCCATCACCAGCTTCCCCAAGGTGGCGGCGCTGCTGGCCCATCTCAAGAAGGCCGAGGGCGAAGGACTGGGCTGGCACGAAGCCCCGCGCGGGGAGGTCATCCACTACATCCGCCTGGAAGGGGGCGTGGAAGAGCCCATGGTGTGGAAGGTCAAGGCCCCCACGTACTCCAACCTCATGAGCTGGAGGCCGATGTTCGAGGACCAGGAAATTGCCGACATCCCCATCATCGCCGCCTCCATCGACCCCTGCATCTGCTGCATGGACCGCGTGCACATGGTGCGCGATGGCCGTGAAACCTGGCTCAGCAAAGAAGAGCTGCTGAAGTTGTCCTGGGAGAAGACGCGGAGGATGAAGCGATGAGCGCGCTTCAGGCCGTGTGGCAGGCTGCTGTGGTCCTGTTGGGCGGAGGGCTGGTGGGCCTGGTGTACAAGGGCGTGGACCGCAAGATCGCGGCGCGGATGCAAGCGCGCATCGGCCCGCCGCTGCGCCAACCGTTCTTGGACGTGGGGAAGCTCATGATCAAAGAAGCGGTGGTGCCCCGCACCGCGGTGGGTTGGCTGTTTAAGGCCATGCCGTTTGTGGCGGTGGTGGCGGCGTTCACCGCGCTTTTGTACCTGCCCCTTGGGCCAGGGGGCCCGGTGCTCGCCGGCCATGGGGACGCCATCCTCGTGCTTTACCTTTTGGCCGTGCCCGCGCTGGCCATGGCCCTGGGGGGGTTCGCCTCGGGTTCACCCCTCGCCACCGTGGGCGCCCAGCGGGAGATCGTGATGCTGATGTCCTACGAGTTCCCCCTGGCCGTGGTCCTGGTGGGGATCGCCTGGCGGTTGAGCTCGTTGAACATCGGCCCGGCGTTTTCCTTGGGCACGATGGCGGCGCACCCGCTTTGGGGCTTGGTGGGCCCGTTGGGTATTGTGGGCTTGGCCATTTTCCTCGCCTGCATGCTCATCGTGACCCCAGCCGAGCTTTCCAAGATCCCGTTTGATATCCCTGAGGCGGAGACGGAAATCGCTGGGGGTCTTATGGTCGAGTACTCGGGGATCTACCTGGCCCTGTTTTATTTGGCCGACGCGGTGAAGACGGTGGTGATGGCCGGGCTTGTCGTGGCGTTGTTCGCGCCCTACGGCCTGGCCGGTGTGGTGGGCTTAAACGGCGCCGCCGCTGTGGTGGTGGACGCACTGTTCTTCCTGCTGAAGATCCTCGTGGTGATGCTGGCGGCGGTGACCACGGTGCGGGTGGGCATGGCCCGGCTGAAGGTGGACCAGATCGCTCGGGGGTTCTGGCTTCAGATCACGGCCGTGGCCGTGGTGGGGCTGTTGTTCCTCGTGCTGGACCAGGTGGTGATGGGATGATCCTCAAGACGCTGTTGTCGCAGCTTTTCACGCGGCCACCCACCAACCGCTTCCCCGCCAAGTACATGCCCAAGTCGGTGACGGTTTTTTTGAGCAAGGTACAGGCGGGGCAGGCGGAAATTGTGCCGCCGGTGCCCGTGCCCCCCAAGTTCCGGGGCAAGATCGCCTACAACCGCGAGAAGTGCATTGGCTGCCAGATGTGCATCCGGGTGTGCCCGGCCAAGGTGATCGAGTTTCTCCCCGAGGTGAAAAAGATTCGCATGCATGTGGCCCGGTGCACGTTTTGTGCCCAGTGCGTGGACGCCTGTCCGGTGAACGCCTTGGATGTCAGCCCCGAGTTCTTGATCGCGGACACCAACCGCAGCTCCAAAGCCCTCACTGTGGAGTAGCTTTTCCCCCACAGCCTGCGAACTAGCCGCCGCCGACAGGGGGAAGCAGGGTCAGCACGTCCCCGTCTTTAAGCGGTGTGGCAAAACCTTGCTTGAATTGGATGGACACCCCGTTCACCAGGGCCGAGATGTGCCGGGCAATGCGGCCTTGGGCGTCGTACATCCGTTCCCGTAGCTGGGGGTACAAAGCCACCAGTTGAGCCACTGCTTGCCCCACATCGGCCCCTTGGGGCAACTCCAGCTGCAGGGGGTGCCCGCCCAGCTCTTGGCGAAACGGAAACAGCAGGTGCACCTCGACCTTCATACGCCTTTCCCCACCAGTTTGGCCGCGATCTCCCGCTGCCGGCGCACGTACCGGTACAGATTTTCGTCCACAAACCGCCCACCGCGCACGAGGATCTTGCCGTTGACCATCACCAAGTCCGCGTACTGGGCCGCGCAGTGCAGAAGGGCGGCCACGGGGTCCGCCGCGCCGGCAAACGCCAACTCGGAGATGTCGAACATCACCAGGTCCGCGCACTTGCCCACCTCGATGGACCCCAGCTCCCCCTCGCGGTGGAAGACCTGGGCCCCGCCCAGGCAGGCCAGACGCAGGGCTGTACGCGCGGGCATGGCTTCAGCGCCGTACTTCACCCGGGCCAGCAGCATGGCCTGCCGGGCCTCGCGGATCATGTTCGAGGTGTCGTTGGACGCCGAACCGTCCACAGCCAACCCCACCTTGACCCCGGCCTTGAGCATCTCCGGAATGGGAGCAATACCCGAGCCCAACAGCATGTTCGAGCTGGGGCAGTGGGCCACGGCCACCCCGGCTTGGGCCAGCCGGTGGATATCCTGGCTGTTGACGTGCACCACGTGGGCCAGCCACACATCCCCCTCCATCCACCCCAGTTGCTCCAGGTAGTCCACCGGCCGCATCCCGAACTTCTCCAAGCAGAACCGCTCCTCATCAAGGGTCTCGGCCAGGTGGGTGTGCAAAAGCACGTTGTGCTGGCGGGCCAGCTCGGCCGTCTTCTTCATCAGCTCGGGTGTGACAGAAAACGGCGAGCAGGGGGCGAGGGCGATGCGCACCATGGCCCCGAACTGGGGATCGTGGTACTGGCGGATCAGTCGTTCGCTGTCTTTAAGGATTTCGTCCTCACTCTGGACCACATCGGCCGGGGGCAGTCCCCCCTGCTCGCGGGACAGCGACATCGACCCGCGGGTGGGATGGAAGCGAATCCCCACCTCTTGGGCGGCCTCGATCTCCACATCGATGAGCTGGCGGTGGCCTTTGGGGAAGAGGTAGAGATGGTCTGTGGTGGTGGTGCACCCAGAAAGCACAAGCTCCATGCAGCCCACCACGGTCGAGACGTACACCGCCTCCTCGTCGAGGCCGCGCCAGCGCTCGTAGAGGAAGATGAGCCAATCAAAAAGCTTCTTGTCTTGGGCTCCCGGCACGGCGCGGAACAGCGTTTGGTACAGGTGGTGGTGGGTGTTGACCAGGCCGGGGATCATCACCCGGTCCTGGCCCGACATCACTTCGTCAAACGGCCCCTTGGGCAGCTCCCCTTCGCCCAGGGCGGCGATCGTGTTGTCCTCCACCAGGACCCAGCCACCGTGGAGCTCCCGGCCCTGAGCGTCCATCGTGGCGATGACATCCACGTCCTTGATGAGGATTCGGCCCATGGCTCCCCCCTTGCGTGGGTCAACGCCTAAAGACGCAGGTCGGCTTTGTGGCAGTTCTCCAAGAAAGCGGCGAGGAGCTGGATGGCCGCTTCGATGTCCGCCTTATGGGCGGCCTCCACCACGGTGTGCACATAACGGGTAGGAACGGAGATGGTGACCACCGCCGCTCCTTGGCGGGCGAGTTGGATGGCCCCGGCGTCCGTGCCGCCCCGGGGGAGGATTTCCAGCTGATAAGGGATCTTGCGCTCTTCGGCCAGCTGCACCAGAAACCGCACCAGCCCCGGATGGGAGATGCTCGCGGCGTCCTTGACCTTGATGGCCACGCCTTTGCCCAATTTGGTCACTTGCTCGTGGGCCTGGACCCCAGGCATGTCGCAGGCCAAGGTCACGTCGAGGGCCACGCCGATGTCGGGGTCGATGGCAAAAGCGCTTGTGCGCGCTCCGCGCAAGCCCACCTCCTCTTGCACCGTGCCCACAAAGTAGATGTCCGCCTCGTGGCTGTTCAGGCGCTTGAGGGCTTCGAGGCCCACGTACACCCCCACGCGGTCGTCCAGGGCCTTGCCCGATACCAGCTCGCCCACCTCGCTGAAGGTTTGGTACAGGGTCACGGGGTCACCCACGCGCACCTTTTCCTTGACCGCCTTGCCCGGGAGGCCCACGTCCACAAACAGGTCCTGGATGCGGATTTCCTTCTTTTTCTCCTCGTCGGTGAGGATGTGGACGGGTTTCGTGCCGATGAGCCCCAGCAGCCGCCCGTTTTGGGTGTGGACCACGACACGGGAGGCGATGAGGGTGCGGGGGTCGAACCCGCCCACCGGCTCGATGCGCAAAAAGCCGTTTTCCTCGTCGATGTGGGAAACAAGGAACCCAATCTCGTCCATATGGGCGGCGACCACGACCTTGGGCCCCCGGCCTTTCTTGTGGGCCACCACGTTGCCCAGCCGATCGACCTCGATTTCGTCCACATGCCCACGCAGGGCTTGTTGCACCAGGGTACGGATCTCTTCTTCGCGGCCGGGGATCCCCGCGGCCTCGGAAAGCTTGGCCAAAAGTTCCACGCCTCCTCCTTTCGTCCCCGCATGGTAATGGCTGTGCGCGACCGCCACAACTTCTCCTTGGGCTTGTTCCCGGCTACAATGAACGCGGAAAGGAGCGGATGTGATCCCCCTGCGCGATTACCGACCGAGCGGCGCCACCCCCTACATCACCCTCGCCCTCATCGTCCTCAACGTGGCCGCTTTCTTCTACACCTTGAACTTGAGCGACGCGGACTGGGTGTGGCTGGATCGTTGTGTATGGGAGCGCGCGTTTGGCCAGCCGGCGCCGGGGTTCGACCAGCGGCTCTACCTGCGCTACGGCCGGGGCTGCTTCTACCCGGTCACCGAAAGGGATCGCTTTATCATCCGCTACGGACTCATTTCCGCGGAGTTCTTTTCCGGCCAGGACCTTGAGCCCCAAGTGGCTCCTTTGCCCATCTGGATCACGCTGCTGACGGCGATGTTCCTCCACGGCGGGTGGCTGCACCTTTTGAGCAACATGCTGTACCTGTGGATTTTTGGGGACAACGTGGAGGCCGCGTTGGGACGGGCAAGGTTTGTGGTGTTTTACCTGCTGTGCGGGGTGGGCGCGGCGTTCTTGCAAATGGCGGTCATGTCCAGATCTACGGTGCCGATGATCGGGGCTTCGGGGGCCATCGCTGGGGTGTTGGGCGCTTACTTGGTGCTGTTCCCTTGGGCCCGGGTGTTGACCTTGGTGCCCATTTTCTTTTTCCTGCAGTTGGTGGAGGTGCCGGCCATCCTGTATTTGGGCGTTTGGTTCTTGCTGCAGCTGGTTTCGGGCATGGTGGACCTGGGGGGGATGGAAGGGGTGGCATGGTTTGCCCACATCGGCGGTTTCCTCACGGGAGCCCTTTTGGTGTTGGTGCTGAAGAAGCGGTCGGTGATCCCGGGCTTGGTGGCGTGGCTGCGCGGTTACCGCACGCCGTGGTGGTGATCGGTGCCCATCGTCTTAGGGGTGGACGAGGCGGGGCGGGGGGCGGTGCTGGGTCCGCTGGTGGTGGCTGGTGTTTGGGCCGAGGAGGAGCGCTTGGCGGTCCTGGCCCAAGCCGGGGCCCGGGATTCCAAGCAAGTTCCCCGCTCCAAGCGGTTGGCCTTGCTGCGGACGCTTTTCCCCCAGTGGGAAGCGGCCCGCGTGGTCGTCATTCCCCCAACGGCGATCGACCAAGAGAACTTGACCGCGCTGGAGCTCCATGCGATGCGGAGGCTCCTTGAGCACCGCCGGCCCGATCAAGTGGTGCTCGATGCTCCGGTGGCGCCACGGGCTTTGCCCAAGTTCCTCGATCGCCTGGCCCGTGAGGCGCGCTTTCCCCGCGCGCGGCTGCACGCCTACCCCAAGGCGGATCGCCTTCATCCTGCGGTCAGCGCGGCTTCTTTGCTGGCGAAGGTGGTGCGGGATGGGCACATGGCCTTGCTGCAACAGAGGTACGGTCCTGTTGGGTGGGGTTATCCAGGGGAACCGGCGGTGCGGGCGTTTTTGGCCCGCTGGCTTGAGGAACACGGCGCGCCTCCCCCCATTTGTCGCACGCGGTGGAAAAACGTGGTGGGGTTGGCGTTTACGGGCCTTTGGGGCGGCGGGCCAGTTGCGAACTGTGCGCATAGGAAGGAAAATCGAGCCTCAGAATAGGAGGAGACCATGCCGAAACGCACGTATCAACCCCATCGTCGTCGCCGGTATCGGGTGCACGGTTTTTTGGCGCGGATGCGGAGCCCCACGGGGCGAGCCGTAATCGCTCGCCGGCGCAAGAAGGGACGGCACCGGCTCACCCCCGCCTAACATGGAGGCCTGAGCGTGAAAAAGCGTGTGTATGAAATTGCTCGCGAATTGGGCATCCCCACCAAAGAACTTGTGGAGACGCTGGCCCAGTTGGGGATGCCGGGCCTGGGCGCCCTCCACGCCGTCTCCGAAGAGGACGCCGCCCTCATTCGCGAGCTTTTGGCCAAGCACAAAGGGCAGCCCCAACCTTCGCTGCAGCAAGAAAAGCCGGCTGTAGCCGTGGAAGAAAAGCCGGTGGAGGAGGCCAAGCCGCGCCGCAAGCCCCGCCCGCCCATCGTGGCCGTCCTCGGCCACATCGACCACGGAAAAACCACCCTCTTGGACACCATCCGCAAGACGCACGTGGCGGAGAAGGAAGCGGGGGGCATCACCCAGTCCATCGGGGCCTACCAAGCCACCGTGGATGGTCAGGCCATTACGTTCATCGATACCCCAGGGCACCGGGCGTTTACGGCCATGCGCGCCCGCGGGGCCCAAGCCACGGACATTGCCGTCCTTGTCGTGGCCGCCGACGACGGCGTCATGGCCCAGACCTTGGAAGCCCTCGACCACATCAAGGCCGCGGGAGTCCCCATGATCGTGGCCATCAACAAGATCGACAAACCGGGCACGAACCCGGACAAGGTGCGCCAGGACCTGGCCCGCTTGGGCATCGTGCCCGAGGAGTGGGGGGGAAACACGATTATGGTCCCCGTGTCCGCTCTAACCGGCCAGGGCGTGAAGGACCTTTTGGAGATGATCCTCCTGGTGGCGGAGATGGAGGGCATCTCCGGCGATCCGGAGGGCGAGCTGGACGCTCAAGTCATCGAGTCGCAGCTGGATCCGACCAGGGGGCCGTTGGCCACGGTGGTGGTGCGCAACGGCACGCTCCGCGAGCGGGATGTGGTTGTGGTGGGCTCCAGTTGGGGCCGGATCCGCGCTTTGATCGACCACCAGGGGAAGCGGGTGCCGGCGGCCACGCCGGGGATGCCCGTGCAAGTCATCGGTCTTTCCGATGTGCCCCAAGCCGGGGAGAAGGTGGAGCGCTATGAAGCGGTGGACCAGGCCCGCGCGGTGGCCGAAGCCCGCAAGCAAGCGGAGGTGGAAGCCCGCCGGGCTGTGCGCACGCCGCGCACGTTTGAGGACCTGCTCCGTGCGGCGCAAACCAAGAAGCTCAGCGTGGTGATCAAGGCCACAAGCGTGGGCGCCCTCGAGGCCGTACGCTACGAGCTGGGCAACTTACAAACGGAAGGTGTGGAGCTGGAGGTGCTCCATGCCGGCGTGGGGCCCATCACGGAGTCGGACGTTCTGTTGGCCTCAGCGGAGACCGAGGGCCAGCCCTTGGTGCTGGGTTTTGCCGTTCGGGTCGATGCCAACGCCCAGCGGTTGGCCGAGCAGAAAAAGATCCCCATCCGCACCTACGACATCATCTACGACCTGACGCTGGATGTGCAGCGGGCCATGCGACGCTTGCTGGGGCCTGAACTTCGCGAGGTGAAGATCGGCGAGGCGGAAGTCCTCAAAACCTTTGACCTCCGCGAGGTGGGCCGCGTGGCTGGCTGCGTGGTGCGCTCGGGAAGGGTGGTGCGCGGCGCCCGCGTCAAGGTCGTGCGCAACGGCAAAGAGCAGTTTGTTGGGGAAATCGCCTCCCTCAAGCGGTTTGCCGAGGACGTGCGGGAAGTGCAGGCCGGCCGGGAGTGCGGCTTGCGCATCCGCGACTACGACGACGTGGAAGTGGGCGACGTGTTGGAGATTTACACGCTGGAAGAAGTGCCGGTGTGAAGTCATGTCCGTGGGTGTGTTGCGGGTGTGGCTGAGGCTGCCGGGCGCGCGTACCCTCAAAGATAAGCGCGCGGTGGTGAGCGGTCTTTTGGTGCGCCTGCGCCGCGAGTTCAACGTCTCGGCGGCTGAATTGGACTTGCTCGACGAGCCTGAGCGTGCCCTTTTGGGTTTTGCCCACCTCTCCAACGATGGCCGCCATTCCGATGAGGTGCTCATGAAGCTGTTGCGCCAGCTGGAGGGGCACCGCGACTTTTTCGTTGAGCAGCACGAAATCACGATCACGTGAGAAAAACCATCCATCAAGCCCGACTCTCGGAGGACATCGCCCGCGCCCTGGCGGAGATCCTGGAGTTTGAGACCAAAGACCCCGTGGTGCAGGAGGCCCATCCCACCGTGACCCGTGTGGAGCTCTCGGGCGACGCCCGTTGGGCCGTCGTCCACGTGGAGCTGGACTCCACGGCGGAAATTGGCAAAGTGAGCGAGGCGCTGGCGCGGGATCGCGGTTTTTTGCGCACGCAGCTGGCCCAAAGGCTACGGGTGCGGCGCGTGCCCGACTTGCGCTTTGAGGTGGATTGGCCGAGGAAAGCCAATCCTAGCAAGGAGAGCTTGTGAACGCGTTGAAACTGCCGGTGCTGCCCCTGGCGTCCACGTTGCGGGGGCACCTGCAACCCTTGTTGGAACCCGTGGTCCAGGCCTTCCAAGCGCAGACCGGGGTGCAGGTGGAAGCGGTGGATGAGGCCCAGGTCCTCGAAGAGCCGGCCCATGCGTTGCTCATTCTCACCGGGGGCACAGAGGGGGCCGCCATGGCCCTGGCCGAGCGCGTGCAGGGGCCGTTTTTGCTTCTGTCCCATCCGCGCCACAACGCGTTGCCCGCCGCGCTGGAGATCACAGCCCGCTTGCACCAGCTGAGGCGGGGGGCGGTGCTCGTGCATCTAGGTGTGGACCGCAAGCCTTCCCTGGCGGACCTCGCCCGGGCTGTGCACCTGGCCCGCAGGCTCAAGGGCAAGTCCATCGGCCTATTGGGGGAGCCTTCCCCTTGGCTGGTGGCCTCCCCGCCCCATCGGGAGCTTTTGGCCCACAAGCTGGGGCTTGAGCTCAAGGCCTACAGCCTGGCGGAATTTCTTGAGCGCGTGCCCGCAGAAGCCTTAAGCAAGGTCGAAGGGCCAGGGCAAGGGGTGGGCGAGCCGGAGCGGGCGATGGGCGCGCGGGTCCACGCGGCCCTGAAGGCCTTCGTCCGTGAGCAAGATCTCTCCGGCGTGACCGTGGCTTGCTTCGGCATGATTGAGCGAGGCCTTACAGCTTGCTGGGCGCTGGCGCAACTGGCCGACGGCGGCATCCCCGCGGGTTGCGAAGGCGACGTGCCCGCTCTGCTGGCCTTGCTCTTGGCCCAGGAGCTCACCGGTGGCCCGGGCTTCTTGGCCAACCCCGCGGATGTGGACCTCGAGGGGGAACGGATTGTGCTGGCCCACTGCACCGTGCCCCTCACGCTCACCCAGAGCTACACCTTGCGCACGCATTTCGAGTCCGGGATCGGTTTGGCCGTGGCCGGCGAACTCAACCCAGGGCCCTACACCTTGGTCCGTTTCGGCGGGGAGCGTTTGCAGCACGGGTTTTTTGTGGAAGGAACCGTGCTTCCCGAACGATTGGGCCGCGAGGACCTCTGCCGCACACAGGTCGTGTTCAAGATGCCCAAAGGGGCGATCGAAAAGCTCTTGGATGAACCGCTGGGCAACCATCACGTTCTGATCCCGGGCCATCACCGGAACGTGCTTTCCGCGTTCCACAAGCTTTTCCTGGCCGAACCCGCTTAGAACCGGAACCGCCACCCCAAAACCAGCTCGGTCTCGCCTCCCACCGGAATCAACATGTTCAGCAGAAGCTCCAGGCCTTGGGCGAGCGGGACGACCGCCTCCACTTTAGCTCTGGACAGACCAAACAGGCCGCTGGGACCGAAGTAAAGGGTGCTGTCCAGGCCATAGTTGCCCCCACAGCACCCCCGACCGCACGTCCCCACCCTCAGGTACTGGAACTCCTCGCCCTCAAACCCGCCGGGCACCCGAGTGGGATCCAAGGCCACGACCGCCTCGATGTAGCTTCCTGTTCCCCCAGGGCAGCATCCGCCAAAGCAGCAGCGGATTTTGAACCCGTAGATCTCCAGCCCCTTCCATGTGAAGGTAGCGGGGTCCCAACCCACGTCGCCGTACACGGTGAGGCAAAGGTCGCAGTACGGGGTCCAGCGCGGCATGATGAATACC